>Ga0164295_10000033_pt1 | contig 135079 bp, 105 predicted proteins | sample GEODES006metaG_FD_111798 | JGI IMG/M metagenome (GOLD analysis project Ga0164295, IMG submission 111798) | Oligotrophic lake water microbial communities from Sparkling Lake, Wisconsin, USA - GEODES006 metaG | ecosystem: Environmental > Aquatic > Freshwater > Lake | place: USA: Sparkling Lake...
GTAAGTGAAGATGCTCTATATGAACTTAAGGCGAGTTTGTAATCTGTCACCTCTCCTTGAAATGCTTTTTGAGTGACACCATTAATAGCGGCAGTTACATAACCGGTACTTGAGATATTAATACTAAATTCATCATTAGTTGTGAAAGATATTGGTCCAAAATCCCAGCCTCCACCTGGAAACTGAAAATAACCATAGGTTCCAGATACTTGTTGATAAAACTTATAAGCACCATCTGTCCAACTTGTGGGCGTTTGAGTTTTAGTAATCGGAAATAATCCAAACATCATATATCCTGTTGTTGAATTATGTTTAAACTTTAAAGAAATTGGAAGTTTAAGATTCTCATTAGAATAAGATGATTTCCATGTATCGCCCCCAGATGTTGTAAAACTATTTGCGGTTTTAGCTGTAATAGCACTCCCATTAAAGGTTAAAGTATTTAAATCAACACCACTTGTGATGCAATTGGTTTGTTCAACTGTATCTAGTATTCCATCATTGTCATCATCAATATCCAATAGATCGCCTAAGCCATCACTATCCGTATCAGTACACCCATTTATCGATGAATTGGTTGCATTAGTATAGGTATAGGTTCCTGTATACTTTCCAGATTCAGTTGAAGTTTCTAAACCATTGGCAAATCCATTTGCTCCGTATGGAGCAGGTATAACACTCGTTGTTAATTTAGCAGAACTTGGTACACCCGAGGTGGAAATATAAGTAGCCCCTGCTTCCACTGCATCAGAACAACCATCTCCGTCAGAGTCAAGATCTAATTGATTAGGAACACCGTCATTATCGGTATCTTGTAAAGTACATATTTGGTATGCTTCACCATTTTGAGTCATTTTGCCCCCTTTCCAGTATCTACTTCCAATATTACCAACACGAATATCGTGACCTAATGTAATTTGTGTAGAACTGCCAATAGCTGTGAAACTAACTGTCCGAATACCACTGCCGTTTAAATAAGTAGTTCCAAGGATGGTTCCAGTAGAAGCATCTATTGCTCTCAAATATGGTTTTGATCCAGTTGTAGGATCATCGCCAAAAGCACTAATTAATTCAACTTCAAAAGTATAAGAAAGACCCGTCGCAGTGGCAAAACTTTTGACCATCTTACCCGTTATATTAGGGCCAGCATAAGAACCTTGTAAATCAAAATATGGATCAGTACCACTCACGCCCATATAATCAAAATCAGCTCTATCTATAACTGGGGAAGGATCGTAATCGAAAGCATTCCAACCAGAACAATGTGTAAATATTCCATAGGAGCTGGCAGATTTTAATGCATCCGTACAAGTACCATCCGTACTATTGGCAATAGTACAGTTTAACTCTTTTAGATCTGTAATACCGTCATTATCGTCATCGATATCAAGAATATCAGATACCCCATCGTTATCAGTATCTACACAAGCATTAATATTTGCAAGAGATGCAAATGTATAACTATAGGTACCACTATATATACCACTTTCAGATGAAGTTTCTAATGCATTTGCAAAACCATTATTTCCAAAAACAGCTAACCCAGTGCCAGCAATTTTTGCATTTTGTAGAGTTGAAGATGAGGTAAGAAGGCTAGTTAGTATACCTGCTTCTTTTGCATCAGCACAACCGTCGCCATCACTGTCTAGATCATTTTGATTTAAAATTCCATCTGAATCTGTATCATTTGTGCAAGTAGGCTTAGGATTAGCACTTGGACTTGCAGATGAAGAAAAAGTGAATTTCGCTTCATATACGCCCCCATAACTACTTGTACCTGCAACACCAATAAGTCGGAAATATTTAAATTTAGTCGTTGTTTCAAGCGTATTTCCAATAATAAAAGTGCCAGCACTTCCTGTTGAAAAAGTAGGTGTAGATAAATCAGTCCAATTCACATTATCGCCTGAACCCTGTAATTTAAAAGTGCTTGCTTGGGCACTTGATAAAGACCAATTCACTAAATCAAAACTTATTCCATTTAAAGCGATATAATTCTTTGCTGTAAACTTGAAAATTTCTTTCCCTACCCAATTTTGTCCGTATGAGAATGCAGAAGCAGTTGTTCCTAAACCATCAATTGAATTCCCAATGACATAACTTGTTGTGTATTGCGTTAATTCACTACTAACAGAAGCTGGATTACTTAGTTCATCTAAAGTATAAAAACAAGTTGGAGATTCAATCGCATCTAAAATTCCATCATTGTCATTATCTAAATCAATTAAATCAGGAACGCCATCCCCATCTGAATCTGTACAATAGTTATAAGTAGCATTAATAGCATAATCATAAGTGTAAACTCCTTTATACAAATTACTTTCAGCAGATGTTTTTTCAAGTGTATTTAAAAAACCATTTGTACCAAAATCAGCGGTCGAACCAGTAAACTTATAATTAGTAGTAGTGCTACTAGTAGTACCAGATTCAAGTGCATCACTACAACCATCACCATCGGAATCTAAATCAAGGTGATTTGGTATAATATCTCCATCGGTTGTACCTGTGGTACAAGTTGGTTTTGTATATTGACTAGTTATAAAGCTGGGTGAAGTTATAAATTTAACCTCCGTAACACCTCCATAATAACTTGTCCCTGCCACTCCAATTGCTCGATAATAAAGGTATTTAGTATTGGGTGAAATGCTATTGGGTAAGATAAATATTCCACTAGTTTCGATAGATGACACAGCTGAAGATAAATCAGTCCATGCTGTATTATCATTCGATCCTTGAAGTTTAAATGTATTTCCTGAACCATTAGATATTGCCCAAGTTGTCAAAGTAAAACTTAGTCCAGATATTGGTATAGGTTTCAAGGCCGTTAGCTTAAAAAGTTCTTTATTTACCCAAGACACAGATGGCGCAAAAGCAGAAATTGTAGCTAAATTTCCATCGATAGAATTTCCAATCACATAAGTAGAATAAGGAGCCAACTCTGTTGTTACAGCTATAGGTTGCGCTAGTTCATCAGAATTGTAAAAACAAGTGGGTGATTCAATGGCATCTATAATACCATCATTATCATCATCAATATCTATTAAATCTGGTACTCCATCCCCGTCTGTATCAGTACAAGCATTTAATGTTTTAGAAACAGCATTATCATAATTGTAAGTACCACTGTAAAGACCTGATTCAGTTGCAGTTTCTAAAGCATCCGCGAAACCATTCGCACTATAAGTTCCAGCAGCTACCGCATTGGCAACATTATTCGTAGTTGAAGTGGCCGTTCCAGATGGAGAAGTTAAATTTACAATCGACCCTATTGTAAGTGTTCCTGTAACACCAGCTTCTTTCGCATCAGGACATCCATCCCCGTCACTATCCAAATCCAAGTGATTTGAAATGCCATCGCCATCGGTGTCATTTGTACAAGTTAATTTTGGATTAGCGCTTGATCGATTCGAAGACGCTAAATTAAATGAAGCGTTTGCAACGCCTCCAAAGTTAGAAGTACCCGCTACCCCATATAATCTAAAATACTTGTACTTTTTACCTGCTTGAAGCGTGTTTGTGAGCACTAGCGTTGCTGGCGGTGTGAAAGTCAAGGAAGAAACTGGAGCGGTATTTAGGTTGTCCCACAATACATTATCCACAGAGCCCTGGAATCGGAAGGTACTGGCTGCATCTGTAGAGATGGCCCTGAAATCTAGGTTTAAGGTTAGGCTTGTAATATCGATCAGTCCGTTCGCCGTATATTTTAAAATTTCTTTACCTGCCAAAAACTGTCCGGATTTAAAGGCTGAGAAAGTGGCTAATGAAGCGTCAATGGAGTTATTAAGTGCATAGGTTGCAGTACCATCGTAAGGCAATAAATCTGAACTTACAGCAACCGGCTTTGCTAATTCGGATAAAGTGAAAAAGCAGTTTGGCGATTCAATGGCATCCAAGATACCATCGTTGTCATCGTCTAAGTCATTTACATCGGGAACCCCATCCGTATCTGAATCTAAACAGGCTTTAATAGTCGCATCAATTGCAAAATCATACGGATAATAACTGCTGTATATTCCATTATCTGCAGTGGTTTCTAGGGTGTTAAGGAAGCCATTGGTCCCGTAACTTAAATTAGAACCATACTGAAAATCAGTGGCGGTGCTTGTCGTTGTTTTTGCTTCATAAGCATCACTACAGCCATCCCCATCCGAATCTAAGTCCAAGCGATTCTCCACCCCATCGCGATCGGTATCACAGAAACCTGCACTATCGAAGGTGTTAAATTCCGCATTTAAATAGGACGGAGAAAAAGAGTTGTTTTGATCAATAACTACGGTATTGTTCCCGTTTAAATTGATCGGCACTTTTTGGTATGCTGCGTTGACTAATACCAATTCAACATAATTTCCAGCGCCATTTACAAAATCGTATCCGTAAATTTTAGCATATCCAGTGTTACTAATCTTAACTCTGATTAATGGATATTGAGATGCATTGGGGTAATTCCAAACATTACCCAATGGATAAATAGGCGTACTATTTGCTCTCACTACATCTGAATGGGGTACCGGATACACCGTGGCTGAACCCATGGGAGCAAAATTCAATTCACTCACGGTGGTAATGTCAGTACCATTCACTTGTAAACTGAAATTGTTGTCTAGGGACCAAATGTCGATCCACAATTCTTCAGGGAATCCGTTAAGGGTAGCGGTCTTGCTGGCTCCCTCAGCAATATCAAATCTGGCAAGTAAAGGCTGCTTGCCTGGGGTTGGACATTCCACAATATCCAATACCCCATCGTTGTCATCGTCTAGATCTAAAACGTCAGGAACCCCATCCCCATCAGATTCCGTACACGTACTGATCGATTTATTGATGGCCAGGCTGTAGTTATAGGTACCGTTAAAAATTCCATTTCCGGAAGTTTCTAACCCATCAAAAAATCCATTCGCACCAAAAGTAGAAGCAGCTCCAGCGACAATCGCATTTGAAAGCGTAGTCGTTGCGGTACCAGAAGCAATCGTTGCTCCAGCCAAATTCGTCGCCGAAGCAGAAGTCAAGGAAACCGAAATTCCAGTTTCCTTGGCATCTGGACAGCCGTCCCCATCGGAATCTAAGTCTTGGTGATTTAAGACACCATCCCCATCGGTATCGTTGGTACAGGTGATCTTAGGATGTTCACTTGGAATGTAATCTGAGGCCACATCAAAGTACACCTCATTCGCATATCCTGTATTATTTATCCCTCCACCATTAGACCAGAAAATATCATAATACTGGTATTTTGCGGCATTTTGGGTTACTGTAAAAATATTCGCACTAGTGGCATATTGCGTGGTTGCAGGATATGGATAGATGGTGGAAGTTTCGGTCGCAGAATTTGAGTTAATGGTGGCATCATAGGTGACTTCCGCGGACAAATTGGTCCAACTAATTCCATCATTCGATCCTCTTAAAATTAATTTGGTGTTGTCATTGAAATGAGAATAAATACCGGTGTAGCCCAGCAAAATCTTGGTAAGCTTAACCGGGATATTCATGTTAAATTGATACACCTGTCTACCAGAACCCCGTGCATTCACGGTTGCAGTCGTGGTTTCCATTCGCACATCGTAACTCACCCCACTATTCTTCCCATCCACTAATTTTTGGGGTTGATTTTGTGGGCTAGTCATGGACAAACCTGAGGTGACTAGAATGTCAGGACGGTTGCCAAAATACCAGTCATTTTTTGAGAAAAAGCAATCTGACGATTCGACCGCATCTAAAATGCCGTCATTGTCGTCGTCTAAATCCGTGTTATCCGAAACGCCATCCCCATCCGTATCCTTACAAACAGCTAAATTGGCGCTGATGGCATAGGGATTATACGAAGAGGCATAGTTGACTACCCCTGCCGTAGCACTTTCATAGACAGTCAATAATCCATTGCTATTGGAATCATTCCCCGTTGGAAATACAGAAACGCTGGTTTCGCTTATCGAGCTCTTCGCTTCAATTGCATCAGAACATCCATCTCCATCTGAGTCTAAATCCTGATGATTTAAGATCCCGTCATTATCCGTATCATTTGTGCAGTCTGCCTTAGGACTTGTGCTTGGTTGATAGGTCGATGCGGTTTCAAAATACACTTCATTGGAAATTCCAGAAGCATTCACACCCCCACCAGACACCCAATAAATTCTATAGTATTGATATCTAGCAATATTAGCATCATCTACGGTAAATGTGTTTGCAGTTATGGAACCTGTTACTCCTGGTATTGAGGTGACTGCTCCATATCCTGAGCCCAAAGATGTCCACGTCGTATTATTATTCGATCCCTCTAACCTGATAACCGTACCCGTATTAAAATGAGTATTTGTATTTACATACCCAATATAAATTCTCTTTAATGCCACCGCTACAGGCATCTGAAATGCATACACCGTTTGTGCTGCAGTGGTGGATGCATTAAAAACTACCGAATAATTTGCAACTGCCGTACCATTGTTGCCATCCACTAATTTGGTTAGGTTTCTATAGGTAGCATTCATGGCAAGTGAAGTGCTAGCAACTACTTCACTTCTATTTCCTGATAACCATTCTGCAGCCGTGTAGAAACAATTCGGCGACTCCACCGCATCCAATACCCCATCGTTATCATCATCGATATCAATCGAATCCAAGAACCCATCACCATCCGTATCCGCACAACTCGCTAAATTTTTGCTAAGTGCGTCAGGATTGTATTTGGAAGTGTAATTTACAATGCCACTTCCACCACTTGTTTCTACACCATCGGCCAACCCGTTTGAACCATAAGGCCCAGCAGCAATTGCATTAGCAACATTTGAAGTAGTGGTTTTAACTACACCATATAAACCATTTTTAACTGTCCCTGTAGTTAAGGTGCCCGAAACTCCAGATTCAAGCGCATCCGGACATCCATCTCCATCTGAGTCTAAATCTAAGTGATTTGGAATGCCATCACTATCTGTATCGAGAACGGTACAATTTTGGTAATCTTGTCCGTTCATCGTGAAACCTGCCACGCTCCAAAATTGATTTCCTCCCACATAAGCAAGCGAAGGACGAGTGTCAAACCCTACTGAAATTGAAGTAGTTGTTCCAATGGCTACGAAAGTAACTGAACGTATTCCTGTTCCATTTATATAAGTTGCGCCTAATTCTAATCCTGTTGTTGCATCTACCCCCTTTACATAAGGTTTCATTCCTTCTACATCAACAAAAGCACTAATTAAGTTAACAGAGAAAGTATAAGTCATACCAGGATTAGTGGCATAGTCTTTATACATTTTTCCTAATAGGACTGAAGTACCACTACTCGGTGCAGACCCTTGTAAATCGAAATAGGGAGCACCATTAGTAAGCCCCATGTAATCAAAATTAGTTATAACAGTTACGGAAGGAGATGGATCATAATCAAATCCATCCCAACCAGAACAGTGGGTAGTAATTCCAAAAGCTTGTGGAGTGGCAAGACAAGTTGAATTTGTTGCTACTGCAGTGCAAGTGAATTCAGTAATATCTAACACGCCATCATTATCGTCATCAATATCCAATAGATTATTCACACCATCTCCATCGGTATCTAGACATGTATTTATTGAACTAGTTAATGCAAATTGATAGGTATAGGTGCCACTATATATACCGCTTTCTGTAACAGTTTCTAAACTATTGGCAAAACCATTAGCGCCTGTTGTTGTTGGGCTTAAAAAACTTGTTGCCGTTGCGGCAATAGTGCCTCTTGGTGCTGTTCCTGCTTCAATGGCATCCGCACAACCATCGCCGTCAGAGTCCAAATCTAAATGATTCACTTTGCCATCACCGTCTGTGTCATTGCTGCAAGTGGCCTTTGGACTTCCACTAGAAATTGTATTTGTGGCAAGATTGAATGTTGCATTAGATACACCACCGTAATTTGATGTTCCAGCAACACCCAGAATTCGGTAATACTTGAATTTGCTCGTTGTTGCTAGGGTATTCGAGATCGTAAATGTTCCTGTAGCTGCTATTGATGAAACCGCTGGCGATAAGTCTGTCCAGGTCAAGTTATTAGAGGAACCTTGCAATTTAAAGGTCATTGCAGTCGAAGAAGACAAGGACCAATTGACTAAATCAAAAGAAATTCCTGTGATTCCAATAATGTCGACAGCAGTAAACTTGAAGATTTCTTTATTCACCCAATTCACAGAAGGTGCAAATCCAGAAAAAGTAGAAGCGCTATTGTCAATAGAATTAGCAATAAAATAGGTGGTGTAAGGTGCGAGCTCCGAGCTTACTGCTATGGGTTTACCCAGCTCAAGTGCATTGTAAAAACAAGAGGGTGATTCTACGGCATCCAATACCCCATCGTTATCATCATCTATGTCAATTGAATTGATAATTCCATCACCGTCAAAGTCGTCAGAGGCGGCGGAACCACCTAGGGTTTGAGAAAAAGCAAATTCAGAAACGAGCTGAAAACAGCCAACTAAAAGCAAGAAAATCGGTAAACGTAATTTCATAAGGGGACGCCGATGAATAAATAGCAGAACTCGGCAATCAAAGAAACTAAACTTACCTAGGGGTAATTGTCAAAAAAAAGAGGGTTTACAGAAGTTGGACAAAAAAATTAGGCTTTTCTAGCAGTAAAATACTCCTTTGGAGTGCAGCCTTTGGCCTTTTTGAAAGCCGTGTAAAAACTCTGGCGGGAACCAAAACCTGCAGCTTCAGCGATTGTCTCGATAGACGATTTGGCTAAATAAGCAGGGTCAGTCAGTTTCTCCTCTATGTATGCAATCCGGTACTTATTCAAGTAATCTCGGAAAGAAATCCCATAGGTATGCCGAATGGCTTGCCCAATCATGCGGTGCGGGTGCCCCGTCAGCGAACCTAGTAATTCAGCCGTCAGTTGTGAATTCAAAAAAACCTCGGTGGTCTTAAAATAGTCCTCGATTTTTTCAGCCAGCTCCTTCAACTGATTTTCTTCCTTCAGGCCGAAAACAACCTCTTCTTTTTCAGGATCAGGTCCTCGTAAATTTCCTGCAAGGACAAGAATATCCAAAAACTTGGGGTTAATCACGAAAAACAGGATGTGGTATACGAATTCCGCTACCAACAAATAATCGGTATTGATAAAAGAAGCTTTGCCATTGTCTGTAAAAATAAAAGTATACCAGATGTAGAAGACTGTACAGAACCGAAAAACTAAAACTCCAATGATCCAATAGTTAAAGACACCTTTTTGGAACAAAACAGCATACTGCTTTTCTTGACGAAATTGAAGGTAATAATAAACCATCGCTACAAAGAAACCCAAGTACATGATAAACTTGGCATACACATGGTACATGGGATCAAACCACATAAAACGTTCACTAAAAGCGAAAAAATCCCCCTGTTCAAGCATCCAGTTGATTTCTTGAACTTTTGTGGCTTTATCACTTAAATAATACGGCAGATTTTCAACAAGCTGGAAAACAAAAGGAAGAAAAAAGAGGAGATGAACACGTTTAAACTTTGCCTTTGGATGAAACAAATACCATAGAAACAAAAAATTCAGGGGTGGCAGCGTATAAAAAATCGGCGCCATGGTTCTGAAAAAATAAGGCGTTTCAATAATGTTTTCAGGCAGTAGGAAAAAGGCCGCCACCACCAAGTATCCGAGTAATAAAAATTCAACAGCTAGTATTCTAGCCACGACTAAGTTCCCTTTTCGTAATAAAAAATTAAGTCCGAAAAGCAGGCAAAGAGCACTGACCAGGGTGAATAGATAAACTGAACCTACGCTTGACATTTAAGACATTAATTAATGCCTCAAATAACAAAAATTGGACAAATGATTTTGTAACGAAATAGGTATATTACAAATTCAAGACAAATTTTATTCCGCTTCCTTGGTTGCAAAAAAAGTAGCTGGAGTCATTCCATAAAGCTTATTGATGGCAATGTACATGCCTTGTCTTGACCCAAAACCGCTTAACTCCGCTAACATCTCTTGCGAATAGGTCTGCCAGGCTGGGTTTTGTTTCCGTTGTTCTAGGATGTAGTTTATCCGCCAAGAATTGACAAAATCTGGATAGCTCAATTCATACATGTAATGCACAGTACGCGACAATTCTCGAGATGAAATCCCCATGATTTTCGCCATGGCCTCTAAGCCTACCTCCTCCGTCAAAAAAGGTTTTTCTGTGACAAAATACTGTTCTAAGCGTGAAGCATGTTTTTCGTATTTCTTCAACTTCTCGGCATTCTCATCTGGTTCTGCTTGCCGTTCTTCTTCTTGCAAGCGCATCACCAAAGACCGAAAAGCAACTCCATCCAATAAACTAGGACGAATAAGAACAACCCCAACATTCAAAAAGGCAGCCAAGTGCATCAGCAAATCCGCATAGGAGAATTGTAAATTGTTAAACCCGATAATTCCCATCACATAAGCAATCACAAACACTATCGATAGCACACCTAAAATGGTATAGGAAAGCATCCAGTTTAGCAGGAACTGGTTGGCTTTGTATGAAACCTTGTTTTTTTGGATATAAGAAACAACCAAGGCAAAAGAAGCCAAAACACAACATGTGGAAAAAATAACCTTTAAAAAGGTCAACACCTTCGGGCTGAAAAAAGTGACTGTCCCAGGGAAATCAACCAAGGACTTATACTGCAGCATCAAATTTATTTCATTGATTTTATGCTCCACTGGTCCAAAATAAAAAGGAATCAACTCTGCGGTGTGCAACACAAATGGAAGGAATAAGACCCCTTGCCAAACCCGAAATTTGCGTTTCGGGTATAGCATGAAATAAACAAATAAAAACCCAACAGGAGCTACCAAAAATTGAATGGGCGACACCAGCATAAACGTATGTGGATACTCGATTAAACGCCCTCCCGTAATAAAATAGGCTAAAACGATACGTATGCAAAAAGCCAGGAAATACAGTCCCAAGAACTTTGACGCCAACAAACCCTTCTTCGTCAGCAAGTGCAGCCCGAACAGCCCCACCAACGTGGAGATGACAAAATCATAGAAAAGTTCGACGATGGTGAGCAAAATAGTAACGGTTACCTCAAATCTATTCAATAAACGCCATACGGAAAGCATTTGCTTTAAATTCTCTTTCAGCGGTAGAAATGCCAAGGATTTTGGCCTCTTTTTCCCAATTTTGAACGACCCTATCCTACTAAAAAGAGTGTTGTCTCGTATATCCTTTCAAAAAACGAAGAGGTCTTGCTGTCACCAGCAGGTCTGCTTACAGTAAGGTTATCCCCAAATAAAAAAGGAACGCATTCAGTACAAAAAACGAAAAGGCAGGCACAATCACCAGCCAGGAATCTTTGATCCCTACCCGTACACCTACCCCCAGCAACATCAGCAGGGAAAGTCCTCCGGAAGAAAAAACAAGTAAGGGAGTATAACTCAAGCCGAGAAGTAGGCCCAATGCACCAAGAATCTCCAAAACAGCGGTAAGCCTCCCAAATTTGGCAAGACCAAAACGAATGAACTCCTCCTTCATTTTGGATGAGGTAAAAAAGGCAACACCGTAGGAGAAAAAAGAAAAACTAGAAATAAGCACTAGCACTTCGAATATGCCCATCAGGCAATCCAGTTAAGCGAAACTGCCGCCACAAACAGGCAAAGACTCAATAAGAATAAAGCGGGAATGCGTTTTTGGAAAGGATTGTTCACTTTGAAGTGGAAATACTGCGCACAAATCATCAAAAATCCCATCAGCAAAGCCGGAATCAACACCAAGGCTGGGTACCAAATGCCTACCACCAGCAGGGTAGCCAGTACGAGTTTGGCTGAACCAACCATAGAGCGCGTAAGGGTACTTAGCCCGTATTGTTCAAACTCTTTGACGATGTTATCGAATCGAAAAACCCAAACAATAACAATCGAAATAGCGATAACGAGTTGGGCGACAAGAGCGAGTGTAGAAAGCATAGTTTATTTTTTTGGGCTGAATGTGTAAGGATGTCCTCAGGACTAGGAAGGGCACAAGAAAAGGTAACAATTAAAGGTACTAAACATCTTTCGAATTCGCTTCCCTTCGGACTCCTTTCGAAGCATAGGCTTTTTTTAGGTTAACCAAGCAGGCTTTGTAGTCACCACCTCGGCCTGCAACTGATTGAGCAGGTTGTAGATCCCAAAGTAGGTTCGGTTGACATATAAGCCATGCCGAGATCCTCGGGCTTGGTTGGACTTCTTAAACATCTTGTCATTGGCAATCCGATCGCCCAACTGGAAAATCTGGTTGAAGAAGTCGTTGTCAGAGAAGTCAAATTTCTCCACATGAAAGGGTGTACCAAGCAGCGAAATCATCTCGGAGAATATGGCGCTGAAAAAGGCCTTTTCAACCTCAGTATCCTTGTCAGAGATGAATTCTAAATCATAGAAGATCTGGTTCAACTCGGCTTCATTGATCAGTAAATCCTTTTTAATCAAGGAAAAATAACCAGTATAGAAGTCTTTCGGTATCACCTTCACGCAGCCAAAATCAATGATGCCAAGCGTACCGTCTTCCTGGATGATAAAATTGCCCGGATGGGGATCGGCGTGCACCTGATTCAGGTTGTGCACCTGATGGTGGTAAAAGTCCCACAAGGCCTGCCCCACCTTATTTCTTGCCTCCTGCGAAGGATTGGTATCCATCCATTCTTTGATGTGCTTCCCTTCAATCCAATCCATGGTGATGATCCGCTCCGAACTCAGCGCATCGTAATACTTAGGAAAGCGAAGGTTGGGAATGTCACCACAGGCTTCTGAGATTTCTCTTGAGCGCTGCACTTCCAAGTGATAGTCCGTTTCCTCTAGGAGCCGCTCCTCCACTTCTTGCATGTAATGATCCAGGTCCTGGGCATTCATGTTGAGTATGCGTAAGGCAATGGGCTTGACGAGTTTCAAATCCGAGGTAACCGACTGGGCCACGCCCGGGTACTGGATTTTCACTGCTAAGGTTTTTCCATCTTTTGTCGCTTGATGCACCTGACCGATGGAAGCCGCATTGACCGCGGCACGGGTGAAGGTGTCAAATAACTGCTCTGGTGTTTTCTGGAAGTATTGTTGAAAGGTCTTGACCACCAAGGGATAAGACAAAGGCGGTGCAGAGTACTGCGCCATGGTAAACTTGTCCTGATACGCTCTTGGGAGCAGATTTTTGTCCATCGACATCATCTGCGCTACCTTCAAGGCAGAGCCTTTGAGCTGGCTGAGCGAATTGTAAATATCTGAGGCGTTGTCTTTGTGAAGCTCCTCCCGATCGAGAGAGGGATTGACCATCTTCTTCGCGTAGTGCTTCACGTAGTTGCCCCCAACCTTCGCCCCTGTAGAGATGAATTTGGCTGCTCGCTGTACTTTAGAGACAGGGATGGAACCCTGCTCTGTTACCTTAGTGGACATGAATTACTTGTTTTGGGAGAGAAACTTCGCGAAATCCAAAAAGCTGTCCAAGGCACTTTTACCCATTAGGTCAAAGGCAAGGTTTACTGATTTTTCAATGGCCGCATCTGTTTTCTCAAATCGTGGGCTAGTATCGTCTATCCAATAGCGAAACACAAAACCTACCTGCATCCACAAGGCTTCGTCGTAATTTTCTGTAATAAATGGCCTAGCGGCAATTTCCTGTGTCTCTTTTCCCTCCATCACCAAGTCAGTAGCAAAGTCCGAAAACTTCTCTTTGAAGTCACGGGTGTCGCCCGGCAACTTTTTGAAGGTAGTGGACTTGTCCTGGTACAGCGACAAGAGGTAGGAACGGTTTTTCTTCAATTCTTCCACCCAAGTAAACAGAAAGGAGAGGAATTTTTCGCGGACGGAGTACTCTTTGTACACTTCCTGCCCTTCGACATTTGCCAAGGTATCTTCAAAAATAGCAACCCATACGGCCGATTTGACGCCTTCAAAGGAGGTAAAATACTGGTAGAACTCTTCTTCCTTGATTTTAATGTCTTTTGCAAACTTGAAAATGGAAGCCGGTTCAGCACCATGCTCCAGCAGGTGAGCTACAAATCCCTCCAAAATTAAGTTGCGGTAATCTTTTTTCTCTTTCTTTTTTGCTGTGGCTGTGTCCATGGGAGTATAATCGTATAGCCCTCTAACACACAAGAAGGCATTCAGGTTTGCTGAAAACAAAAAAAAAGTCGGAATTCTTTTCCGACTTTCTAAATCTGTAACACTTCGGTTAGGAGCTGACTTTTTCCACCACCAAATTATGGTTGGTGTAGATGCAGACATCTGCTGCGATGTGCAAACTTTCGCGTACCATCTCCTCAGCAGATAGCTGAGGCGCAAACTTCTTCATCGCCCGAGCAGCAGACTGGGCATACACGCTGCCCGAACCGATGGTCGCAATTTCCATATCTGGCTCAATGACATCCCCATTGCCAGAGATGATTAAAATATCGTCTTTGTCTGCCACAATCATCATGGCCTCCAGGCGGCTGAGCATGCGGTCCATGCGCCATTCCTTGGCCAACTCTACCGCTGCGCGCTTCATATTATTGCCGAAAGCCCCTAGCTTTTCCTCAAACTTTTCAAGCAAGGTGAATGCATCCGCGGTGGAACCAGCAAAGCCCATGACGATTTTACCTCCTTGCAGCACCCTGATTTTCTTCACCGTACTTTTTGCGACTGTACTTCCTAGCGTGGCCTGCCCGTCGGCACCAATAACTACTTCGCCATTGTGACGGATAGCCACTACGGTAGTGGATTTGATTTTTTCCATGACTAAATCGAGTTGAAAGGGTACGTGAAAAAGAAATGCCTTTTGAGAAAATTCATTTCCAAAAGCATAGAAAAGCAAAAAGTCCTCGATAAACAGGACTTTTTGCTAAAATGGTTAGACAAGCATCCGAACAGGATCTTCAAGCAGCCCCTTCAGTGTTTGAAGGAAAGAAGAACCTACCACGCCATCTACTACGCGGTGATCACAGGAAAGCGTCACCTTCATGATATTGCCAATCATCATCTGTCCTTCTTTGACCACGACGGTTTCCTTGATACCCCCCACTGCGAGGATGCAGGCATCTGGAGGATTGATGATGGCCGTAAATTCATCGATGCCAAACATGCCCAAATTGGAGATGGTGAAGGTATTTCCTTCCCAATCCTTGGGTTGTAGCTCTTTATTTTTCGCTTTTTGACCAAAGGATTTGGCTTGTGCGGAGATCTGAGAAAGAGAAAGCTGATCCGCAAATCGAATAACGGGCACTAAAAGACCTTCGTCTACTGCAACCGCCATGCCGATGTGGATGTGGTCGTTGTAGCGGATCTTATCTCCCAGCCAACTTGAGTTGACCTTTGGATGCTGGCGCAAAGCTGCTGCTGCCGCCTTGATTACCAAGTCGTTGAAGGAGATTTTTGCTGTACCAAACTCGTTCATGCTCTTTCTTGCCTCAATAGCCTTATCCATGTTGATCTCCATGGTCAAGTAGAAGTGAGGCGCTGAATATTTACTTTCTGCCAAACGCTTGGCAATTGTTTTTCTCATTTGAGACACATTCTCCTCTCGGAAGCTTTCCTTACCTAGCGCAGGTGTAAACGTAGGCTGAGGTACAGTTACTGCAGCTGTAACAGCAGCAGGAACGAAGGTTTCGATGTCTTTCTTTACAATTCTTCCTCCCTCACCAGTTCCCGATACTTGGCGGATATCAACGCCCTTGTCACTGGCAATTTTCTTAGCCAAAGGAGAGGCTTTTACCCGATCGGAAGAGCCATGAATAGGAACTGAAGGACTTGAAGTTGCTGGGGTCGGTGCAGGAACTGACTGCGCAACTGGGGCTGCCGCCGCAGGAGCTATAACTTCTACAGGTGCTGAAGCTGCTGTACCACCTTGATGAGCGGCGAGTAGGGATTGGTAATCCGCCCCTTTTTCTCCGATTACGGCAATCACGCCATCAACTGGCACACTGCCTCCAGCTTCAACGCCGATATAGAGCAGTACCCCATCTTCGTAGGATTCCAATTCCATGGTCGCTTTGTCTGTCTCGACTTCAGCAATTATTTCTCCCGATTTAACAGAATCACCCACTTTTTTCAACCAGGTAGCAATGGTACCTTCCTGCATCGTGTCGCTCATTTTTGGCATGGTCACGAGTACAGCAGGAATGGCGGAGGTATTCAACTTTATTGGGGAAGCTACGGGTGCCGCAGCCACCGGCGGAGCGGTAGCAGGTGCTTCATTACTGCTCGGTACTTCACCTGCAGCAGACAACAAGTGCTCAAAAGCTTCTCCCTTTTCTCCTATAATTGCAAGGATGCCGTTCACAGGCACCGAATCCTTCTCTTTTACGCCCACATACAAGAGCACTCCTTCTTCATAGGATTCAAGCTCCATTGTGGCTTTATCTGTTTCTACTTCGGCTAAAATATCTCCAGGCTTTACCGAATCACCTACTTTTTTCAACCAGGATGCAATCACACCTTCTTCCATGGTGTCACTCATTTTTGGCATTCTAATAATTTCGGCCATGTTTTTATTGACGCTTGTTAGTATTTAAAGAGCCCAAAAATAGTTTTTAAAAACGCCTTATTCAAATTTATATCCTGTATTTTCCATTCCGTTTTTGACCTATTGCCATCATACCCTTACTTGCTGATTACCCTTGTCCACGACCTAAACTCCTCTTCAACGGGCACTTAGAAATCATTTATCCAGCTCTTTTTCTTCAGGTAATCCTAGTTAAGAAAAGAGAAAAGCTTCTAATGAGAGACCCGAGCAGTTGAATTTATACGCTACGGTCGCTAACTTCGAAGAAAATACCTGACATCCCCTAGCATGTGCGGAAGATATTCCCTTTCAAAAAGTAAGATCGCGCTCGAAGAACGCTTCCAAGCCGAGATGCTACCGGACTTCAGTCCGAGGTACAATATTGCCCCTACGCAGCTGGTGCCGGTGATCACCTCCGATAGCCCCAAGGGATTCTCTTTCTTCTACTGGGGCATTACCCCAGATTTTGGACAAAACAAACCCGTTTCGGCCAAATTGATCAATGCAAGATCGGAGTCTGTACATGAAAAAGTGTCTTTCAAAACCTCATTTGAAAAGAGAAGGTGCCTAATTCCGGCAGATGGTTTTTACGAGTGGAAAAAGCTGGGCAAGAAAACTAAAATCCCCCACCGTTTTGTCCTCAGGGACGAAGAACCCTTTGCCTTCGCGGGAATTTGGGAGGAATACGAAACCGTCACCGGCGAATCCCAACATACCTTTCTGATTCTTACCACTAGTCCCAATGTTCTGGTGGAAGAAGTACATGACCGCATGCCCGTCATCTTGAGACGCGAGCAAGAGAAAAAATGGCTGGACCCCTACAGCAACGAAGAAGAGTTGAAAGCCATGCTGCTCCCTTATTCCGCGGATCAAATGAACAGCTATACCGTCTCGCCTTTGGTCAATTCCGTTCAAAACGATAGCCCCAGCTTACTTCGAAAAACATCTCCCATGGATCAATTTGGAAATTACACGCTCTTCGGATAAACTCATTCTTTGCTCCTTGCGTTACTGAATTGCAGGCAATCGTCGATGTAGAAAAGATCTCACCCAACACCCCCACATCCATCACCTCACCCAATTACCCCAAATAGAACTTAGTCAAACGCCATGTATACCTCTCGCATCCTAGCTGCGGGTCATTATGTACCCGAACGTATCGTCACCAATGAGGACCTTTCCAAAATCATGAATACGACCAACGAATGGATCGTGGAGCGAACAGGCATTCAAGAAAGGCGCTGGTTTACCCCGGGTGTTGACACGGTCAACAACATGGCCACCAAGGCAAGCATAATGGCACTGGAAAGGGCTAAGGTGGCAAAGGAAGAAATTGACTTCATCATCTTCGCTACCATCACGCCTGACTATTTTATCCCTGGCAATGCAGTCCTGCTACAGCGAGAACTCGGACTCACCACCATCGGTGCCCTTGACATACGCAATGCCTGCTCTGGATTTATCTATGCGCTATCGATTGCTGATCAGTTCATTAAAACAGGCATGTACCAAAAAATATTGGTGGTAGGTGCTGAAATTCAATCTTCGGCCTTAGATAAAAGCGATGCAGGCAGATCTAGTGCGGTGATTTTCGCCGACGGCGCAGGGGCAGTCGTCGTGGGAAGAGCAGCGGAAGGGCAACAGGGTATCTTAAGCACACACCTGCATGCCGAAGGCACCTATGCCGAAGAGCTCTATTGCATCGCACCAAGCTCCAGTGGAAAGGAACGAATCTCACAGGAACTCATTGAGCGTGGTGAATTTTTCTTGAAAATGAACGGCAACACGGTGTTTAAACATGCCGTAGTGCGCTTTATGGAGGTCATCCAAGAGGCACTTGCCTTCAACCAACTCAGCAAGGAAGACATTGACCTGCTCGTGCCGCACCAGGCCAACCTAAGAATCTCCCAGTACATCCAGCAAAAGCTTGAACTCCCGGACGAAAAGGTCTTCAATAATATCATGCACTTGGGCAATACCACCGCAGGAACCATCCCAATCGCACTCTCTCAGGCCTGGGAACAAGGTAAAATCAAAGAAGGCGACTTACTTTGTTTAGCTGCCTTTGGATCAGGATTTGCCTGGGCCTCCGCCATGTTAAAATGGTAAAGTGAGGCAACAAGACGCTGACATGGAACTGGACCTTTGGCTGGACCAATCCCTCCTTCTCCGGCAAAATCAACTTAAAGCAGACTTCCTCAGCCTCTTCGAAGCGGTGGCCAATTCGGTGTCAAATGAAGAGTTGAGCAAGTTTTTTCCCAATTCCAGGGGCAAAAAAATCAGCAAAGGCAACCAGCTAGACGGTTTTCCTTACCTGGTCCTTGACCTCATCCGGGATTTTGACACAGACACAGGCTGTGTGCTTCGCCTTGTCAGTTGGTGGGGACATGGCCTTTACTTTTGCGTGTTTACTGGTGCTCAGCTACAACTACCAGCCACTTGTTTTTTAGCAGATGGATTTCGCCTTGGAAAAACAAAAACTCCTTGGGACCTTCCTGAACTGATTTTACTTGGCAACAGCCTAAAAAGCTTGGATGAAATCGCTTTACAAAAAAGAGGATTCCAACTATGGTTCAAGGAAATAACCCTTCATTCCAATAAAGAAGCGAACCTCGCGCTTTTGGTAAAAGAAATTCGGAAAATCCTGCAGCTAAATCCAATTTGGACTACTGAAATCTGAGGATTTGCCTTAATTTTAAACAGGAATTGATTTTTGCCGTAGGAAGTATCAACATAACTCCTGCTTCCTTAAAAAAACCGAATCCACCCCACCTTTAGATAGAAATTCATTATGAAATATTTGCTCCTCGCAGTAGTTTCATTCGTTCACTTTTCCGTTTTTTCACAGACACCCAAGATGGCTGTGCTTTATAATGGAGATTCTTCTATGATTGGAAGTGGACTGGTGGAAAATAGAATTCAACAAGGCCTTTGGAAATTTTACACCGCAAAAACCAATACCTTAATCACTGAAGGCCCTTTTAAAAATGGCCTTCGAGATGGGCAATGGACAACCTACCATCCCAACGGTAAACCAAAAGAAATGGCGGATTACCGCGACGGTAAGCTTTTTGGCCCGGCAAAATTTTACGACACCTACGGCGCCCTAGTCAAGGAAATGATCTTTCAAGACAGCCTCCTAGTCGGCAAATACACAGAATATTATGGGCTTGAGGGAAACGACGGATTCATCGACCCGCAACAAGTAAAGGTTGAAGGAAAGTATGTTACTGGCAAAAAAGAGGGGCAATGGGTTACCTTCTTTCCAGAAGGAGAGGTCGCTGTCCGTGAATTTTACCTAGCAGGCTTGCGAGAAGGTCCATACCTCGAATACGATCAACAGGGAAATGTCCTCGCCGAAGCCACGGCTAAAAAAGGCCAGTTTGATGGGAGTTATAAAACCTACTCCGTTGCCAATGTATTGCTTCAATCTGGCACCTACAAAAACGGAGATAAAATTGGCGAATGGAAGAGTTACTTCCCTGGTACCAAAATCCCCGAATCCACAGAATTCTACGACGAGTCTGGCAACCGCATCGGCGAATGGAGCTATTACTATGAAACAGGTCGGCTGGCGAGAAAAGAACGCTACGAAAACAACGTGGCTGTGGGCATTTGGGAGGAATACTTCCCCAATAAGTCAGTTTCAAAACGAAAAACTTACGTTTTGGGAGTTCCGGATGGAGACTATGTAGAATACCATAGTTCCGGCAAGCTTTCCGTGCAAGGGCAGTACGGAGGAGGTGCCAAAACAGGCGTTTGGAAAAACTTCTACCCTGACGGACAGCTCTATGCTCTTGGTGACTACAGAAATGATCTAAAAACAGGCCTTTGGAAGTACTTCAACAAAATAGGCGTCCTAGTAGCCGAAGGAGAATACGTACTCGGTATGGAAAATGGACAGTGGGTTTACTACTACGATGGTGGTCAGCTTAAGTCTGTAGGCACTTTCAACCTAGGTTTTGAAAATGGTATTTGGGGACTTTTCTATGACAATAGGCAGTTGACCCAAGAGGAGTTTTGGGACAGCGGCAGGCTACTCAACGTGAGCGATTATTACCCATTTGTTGGGAAAGAAATACGGGACAAAGGAACCTTGAAAGATGGAAACGGCACCCGCATCACCTATTATGTTACGGGACAAAAAGAATCGGAAGGAAATTACGTTTCAGGAAAGGCCGAAGGGCTTTGGATCTACTACCACGAATCCGGTAAAAAAGCCTCAGAAGGAAATAGGATAGATGGTAAAAAGCAGGGGCCGTGGAAGTTTTACAATACTGCTGGAAGATTAGAAGACCTGGTTCAGTTTAAAGACGACGAAGTCCTATATCCCACAGGCCAACTTCCATCCTTCTGAGGTAAACATTCCCCGTAGTCACGGGTTGTAAAAAGATAAATACACAACCATGTTTGGACTATTCAAAAAGAAATCAGAGAAGGATCAACTTCAAGAGACCTATGCCAAAATGATGGCAGATGCACACAAGCTCTCCCATAGTAACAGAACTGCTGCCGATAAGCTCATGGCAGAAGCGGAAGAAGTGGCTAAGAAAATTGATGACCTGAACGCAAAGTAGCGTTTACCAAGCATTGACTGTCGCCATTTCTTTTTTTTATCCTACTGTTCCAGCAAATTTTAGCCCCGCTGCCTGTCCTAAATCGGAGAAGTATTCCGCAGATTTAGGCCTAGTTTCTTGCGTAATCGTCTTGCAATCGCACGATATCAGACTCGTCCGAGGGAAAACCCGGGTCGGAATGCATCCAAATCTCCGCCACTACTCCCCAAGTTGAGGTGCCGATCAACCGGTGACGTTCTCCTTGTGCAAGAGAAACCACCTCTCCAGCTACTAGTGGATTCGCTTCCCCTTGGCTGTCGTCCAAACTCCGGCAAATCGCCGCATCTCCTGCGACCAGATTCCAAAGTTCGGCCCGTCTAAAATGGTACTGCCAAGAAAGTCGTGCTCCTGGCGCGACAAGTAAAAATTTGGGGCTTAGCTTTTGCGAAAATTGCTCTTCAGACAGGTGCACGTTTGGAAAAAAGGTTTGCTTGAAGGTCCTAATCTCTGCTTCTTCCAATACGAAAAAGCCGCCCCAGGGGCGAGACAAGTCATGACTAGACAGTGAAAATCCAGCCTCTTTCAAAAATTTTTCTACAGCTGCTGCAACTTGGGTGATCGAACTTTGGGGATCAAGAATAAGATTGGCCATGTGAATGCTCATTTAAAAAAAGCAAAGCTAGCATTTTTCGGTATACCCAAGAACCCATGCCCACAAATCAAGGCTGAACCTAGGTTCGGCCATCATTATAAGACAAGAAGCCTCTTTTGAGGCTAGCATCCCTACTTCTCACCCATCGCTTCAAAATAGCTACTCTACTTCACTCTTCAAGACGTATTCACTAGCCTACTTTATTACTTTCTTACTAGAATTGACCTAATCTTCATTGATTTTTTTTAAGAAGTATTTTTTTCACTGCTCAATTTTGTTGTATTTCAATCCTCACATTCTGCACATGCACCTAATTAATCCGCAAGAAGCCATTTCCAATATGGAAGGGGTGGTCGAAGTCAAAAGCTATCTCAACAAAATCAGACTGATCAGAAATCTGTACCAGAAGGGAGCCTCTACTGCAAACGATAGTTGTGCCGAAATTGGCATTTCCCTTCCAACAGTCAATTCCTTGCTCACGGATTTGATTCGCTCCGGGGAAGTCATCAAAGAAGGACGTGCCGCCTCTCAAGGCGGACGAAAGCCAGATCTCTACCGTTTGGCCCCAAATGCGTTTTATGTAGTGTCCGTAGACCTCTCAAAATTTTCGGTATCCATGGCGCTTTACAACTGCCAGCATGGACTGGTGGCGGAGAAGGTCACGCACAAAATCGTGCTCAACAACGAAAAAGAAACCTTCGAACAGCTTTGTACCCACATCGAGGACTATTTGACTGGTACGGGCATAGCCTCTGAAAAAATAATCGCCATGGGATTTTCCATGCCCGGCTTGATTGATGCCAAGGCAGGGATCAATTATACCCATCTCCGTTTTGGAACCCGCACCTTACAAGAGCATCTGGAGCGAAGGTTTCCCCAACGGATTTTTCTAGAAAACGATGCCAGAGCCATGACCTTGGCAGAATACAAGTTTGGCGCGGGTCATACCGCCAAGCACGTACTTGGAATATTTATTGGTTGGGGAATCGGCCTAGGTATCCTTATCGATGGCAAAATCTACCAGGGATCCTCTGGCTTTGCAGGTGAGTTTGCCCACTCCCCCATCTTTGAATCTCAGGAGATCAGCTGCACCTGCGGTAAAAAAGGCTGCTTGGAAGCCGTTGCCTCAGGTAGTTCCATCGTTCGCATGGCAGAAGAGGCCATTCGTATCGATAGGGACGGTATTCTAGCCAAATTAGTTGCAGACAAGGACGGTGTGCTCGAACCAGAACTCATCGTCGAAGCTGCCCTAGCAGGAGATCAGCGTGCCATTACCATTCTTTCTGAGGTAGGCCTTAATCTCGGCAGAGGAATCTCCATGCTGATCCAATTGCTCAATCCTGAATTAATCATCATCGGCGGTGCCGTTGCAGAGGCCAAGCAGTACCTATTGACACCAATCCAGCAGGCATTGAATATCTACAGCATGGCCAAGTCTCGGGAAAAAACGCAACTAGCCCTTTACCACTTGGGCAAGGAAGTAGGTCTCTTGGGCGGTGTGGCCGTAATAAGCGACAAGCTGTTTGAAGAGCTGCTAAAACCCGCTTAGGGCATCGCTCCATCCTTTACTTTTTCTCGCACCACTGCAAGCCAATCTCCCTCCAGGACGACGTAGCCAATCTCGTAGCAGAAGCGGTACTCCTTTCCCCGATGAGGGCAATAGCTATGCGTCAAGTACCGAAAATCGAATCCCTCTCGAAACAAGCAGTCTCTGCTGACTTTGATACGGGTGATTCCTTCCGGCAGTTTGGCCAGGAGAATCGCCCGGTTTTTTCGCAAAACACGGTGGATGGCACGCATCAAATTGCTTTGTTGCGCGTGCTTTTGATTGTTAAACGTATTTCTACAGGCGTCATCGCAGAATTTTTTGTCCTGCCTACCCCGAATAGTACTACCGCAATAGCGACAGCTGCGCTGTGTTGTTTCCATAAGTTTAAAAAATAGGCTTCTCCTTCCTTTTGGAAAGCCGGTCACTAAAAAAAATTACCTCTCCTTGAAAGCTTAAAACTTCCTGTATTTGCCGCCCAAATACTTATTTGCTTTTCGCTCTGAAAACTTTGCCTTTTTACTATTCCAATGAAGAGTTTGGTTGGGAAATCTTCCCGCAATCACTCCAAGGAGGATAGTTTCTGTTAGGCGAGCAGAATAGGAAAAAGGAGCACTACAGGTAGCATTACCCAAGCAAGCATCCACAAATTGGTGGTAATGCTTTTTGCTTTCTCCCGCATAATCCTTCACTGGAGCGCCAAGGTTGAATCGTGCCACATCAAACTCTTTGTAGCTTCCATCCACAATCAATCTAGGCAACTGCTGAAAATGGGGTAGTAATAACCTGCCTTTTTCTCCCATAAACATCGCTCCCTGATCTGGTAGCTTGTCCCCATTGGGAAGAAGTAGGTCTTCGTGGGAAGCAGGTGCTCCAGGTCCATCGTACCATACCCACTTCAGGGTATTGGCTGTGTAGCGCGTGGAGGGAAATTCGTAGGTCACGATGTTGTTTTCAGGAAATCCAAAACCTGTGGGCTTACGACATTCGTTGACAATTGTTTTAGGTACGTCAAGCTGCAAGGCATTGTATGGCGTATCAAAAATGTGCACTCCCATGTCACCCAAGGTTCCACATCCGTAGTCCAATAGCTTTCTCCAGTTGCCAGGATGGTACACCCCCTCCTTGTACGATCGCTCTTCGGCCGTGCCCAACCATAGATTCCAATTCAAATTGCTCGGAACCGCATCACTCCCTTTTGGTTCTTTACCATCAAATCCCCAATTTTTAGGAGACCAAGCCCGAACAGTATGCACCTTGCCAATAATACCCGATTGGATAAGAAGGGTAGCCAACTTATAGTCGTAAAAGGAATGCACCTGAATTCCCATTTGGGTGATCAGTTTTTTCTTCTCCGCCATCTCCTTCATTGCCCTCGCTTCGGTCACATGATGGGTTAGCGGCTTTTGGCAATACACTGCCTTGTTCATTTCCATGGCCATCAGCGAAGCCGGAGCATGCGTATGATCCGGGGTAGAAACCACTACGGCATCAAACTGATCTTCCATTTCCTTCAAAAGGAGGCGGTAATCACCGTAGGTTTTTGCTTGTGGGTACAGCGCTGTAGCATTACTCAACGCATTGGTATCCACGTCACAAAGCCCCACCACTTCGACACTTGGATGGCTAGCAATCGCTTTTAAATCTTCCATTCCCATCCCACCAAGACCGATATGTACGGTTCTTAGTTTGCCTTTAGCTGGCACACTGGCGAGGAGCGCGGGAGCTAGGGAGAGGCTAGCTACGCCTAAGGCTGCTTTTTTAAAAAAATCTCTGCGATCGATTACTTGGTAACTTTTTTTCATAGTAAAAGAGGGGGAAAAGGCTTGGGTTTAAGGTAATTCTTTAAGTCGTATGTTGCGAAAGCTGACCACATCTCCGTGGCCTAAAAATCCAAGATGCCCTCGACTGCGTTGAAGGCCTGGGTGGTCTTTTTTATCTAAGGTGCCCTGCCTGCTTAGTGCTAGGTAATTGCCTTCCAAGATCACCACCCCATTCAACGTAACGGTAATATTGGGATGCTGCACCCGTACCTCTTGCTGGTTCCATTCTCCTGTGGGACGCAAATGACCTCGTTTGGCGGGCATAACGCCATAGACCGAACCGTGAAATTGGTAGTCTTGCAAGGTGGCGTATTTTGGATGTTCACTATCCAAAATCTGAAGTTCCTTCCCTACGTAGGCCGCATCACCTGTTAATGGCGCGTGAAAACCTAGGCCATTGTTGGCTCCAGGGGTAAGTTGAAACTCAAAACGAAGCACAAAGTCACCGTATTCTTTATCGGTAAGCAGGTTGCCTCCGCCGCCGCCTTGAGGAACAATCACAATCGTGCCTTCCTTGACTTGATAGGAACCCGTATTTCCTTGCCACCCCGTTAGGGTCTTTCCATCAAAAAGGGAAACGAATCCCTCCTCTTGTGCAAAAAGAGTGTAAGGTAGGCAGCTCATAAGCAGGAGCATACACAAGAAAGGAACTAAGCGCTCGGTCGGTAGGGTCATGGCAAAAAGGTACATCAGTGCAACCTCCACAAATCTAAACCACTTCTTGAATTCTTCCCCTTTTTTCATCAAAAATGCAAGTATGTATTTATAAAAATCTGGCCCACCAAAGCGCTTCGACCACGATAGGATGCCAAAAAATTGTGCTATTTTGAAAACAGCACCCCCAATTTCAGCGTTATAGCCTGGTGGTAAGCCCCAAATTAGCGGCACATTCCCTAGCTTTTCACGAGAACACATGCATGACAAGACCAAACTTTCCTATCCCATGATTGCTTTAATCGCCTCCCTATTCCTTGCCTGTGGCGGGGGACCCACTCCCTCCGATTCCAAAGAGAACACGGCTTCGGCCGATACCCCAAAGGAAGTTTTTTCTGCCACCCAGCAGGTAGCCACCTTTGCCGGAGGCTGTTTTTGGTGCGTGGAAGCTCCTTTTGAAGACTTAGATGGAGTTATTTCCGTGGTGTCAGGCTATGCGGGAGGAAAAGAAAAGAACCCAACTTACAGTGAGGTATCCGGAGGGAAGACCTCCCATCGAGAATCGGTGCAAATCACCTTCGACCCTGAAGTAATCAGTTATGCTGAACTGGTGGACATCTTTTGGCAGACTTACGACCCTACAGATGAAGGTGGATCATTCTTTGATCGGGGAACCCAATATGAGTCGGCCATCTTTTTTCACAACGACCAACAAAAAAAAGTGGCTGAGGAAAGTAAAAAACGACTAGATCGGTCCAAACGATTCTCCAAGCCAATAGCCACCCCCATCATCAAGTTTACCAACTTCTATCCTGCCGAGGACTACCACCAAGACTATTACAAGAAAAGTCCTCAGGATTACTATGCCTACCGCCGCGGATCCGGAAGAGATGCCTTCATTCAAAAATTTTGGCCTGAGCTATCCGCAAAAAAATACCCGGCTCCTACAAAAAGTGACCTGAAAAATAAGTTGAACGATCTCCAATACGAGGTGACCATGGAAGGTGCCACGGAGTTTGCATTTAATAACGAATACAACGTCAACAAAGAAGACGGAATCTATATCTGTGTGGTAACCGGTGCTCCGCTCTTCAGTTCCAAAGATAAGTACGAATCCGGCTCGGGATGGCCAAGCTTTTCCAAGCCCATCGATGCACGTGTGATTGACAAGCCTGTGGACCGCAGCCTTGGCATGGCTCGAGTAGAAGTGCGTAGCAAACTCGGCAATAGCCACTTGGGTCACGTATTCTATGACGGCCCAGAAGTAACCAACCTCCGGTATTGCATGAATTCCGCAGCCATGCGCTTTGTCCCCAAGGCCAACATGGAAGCTGCTGGATATGGAGCTTACCTCTGGCTAGTGGACTAAACCACGCCGACTTCAATCAAGGCGCTAAAAAAAGCTAAATTCCAAGCTCTTCGATTAACCTAGCTTTCTAAAGGTCAGGTTGAGTCGAGGAGCTTGTACTTTTTTAGTCTTCGGAAGCTGGTGTTCCCAGTGGTGCTGGCTCTCCCCTTCCATCAGCAGCAAACTCCCGTGGCTCAGTGCTACCTCAATTTTTGTTTTTTTGGTGGCATAATCTCGCATCTGAAAAGAACGTGTCGCTCCAAAGGTAAGCGAGGCGATGCTTGGATTTCTACCCAACACTGGCTCATTATCCCGATGCCAACCCATGCTATCGTTCCCATCACGGTAGTAATTACACAAGACGTGTGTAAATTCTTTCTGGGTAAATTTTTGGAGGCTCTCATGGATCTTAGCAAGTGCTGATGTGAAGGCCAATGGAGCCATCTCTATCCCAGAATACCCGTAGGACACCTCAGGATCTCCATACAGTGCTGTTAGCCTTGGCTGCATGACTTGCTTGCCAAACATCCAAATAGGCTCCTGTCGCCAGTTTAACGTATCCCTGAGGGTCCTAAAAAAATAATCTGCCTCCTCCCTTGAAAAAAAATCAGGAAACAGAAAGCTCTCCCCTTGAAATGGGAGCAGATTAGTTGGTTGTGAATCAAACAAAGACTGTTGCATATTGGGAATTCCTAAACTTGGCATCTACGTTACAAAAAAAATCCCCAAACTACCGAAGTAGCTGGGGACTTTATAACAAGGACTAAAGGGATTACTTAACCACTTTTACGTTTACGGCATTGATGCCTTTTTTACCTTGTACCAGTTCGTAGCTAACTTTGTCGTTTTCACGGATTTCGTGTACCAACCCAGTGTGGTGAACGAATACGTCCTCACTGTTATCAGATGGTGTAATAAATCCAAAGCCTTTGGTTGTGTTAAAGAATTTTACTGTTCCTTCATTCATGATTTTTGAAATTTTGATTTGTTTTTACTCGGTTTTGATTGGACTGATTTGAAATAAATTTTTTCTCTACTGGCGGTTCTGGAGGAGTATCAGAAATATTACCGAATTCGTCTACATAAGCGATCATGTTGTCGAGACTTCCATCTTTAGGTTGTCCCTTTCGCTCAAGTTTCTTCTCCATTTTATCTTTCTGCTTTCTCTTTCTCAGCTCCGCTTTTTGTTTTTTAATAAATGTATTTTGATTTTTTGACATGCAAGTTGGTTAGTTTACAAATGTAATGGCATGGCCAACTTTGCCGGCTCTGCCTGTTCTTCCGATTCGATGGATATATGCATCCATGGTCATCGGTAGCTGATAGTTGATGACATGGCTCACATCAGCTACATCGATCCCTCTGGCAGCAACGTCAGTTGCTACCAATACTCGGATGTCCCCACTCTTGAATTCGTCAATCATTCTGTTTCGAAAATTCTGGGACTTGTCTCCGTGAATTTGACCGGCTTTGATCCCGGCTTGTATTAGTTTTTTAGCTAAGCGATCGGCCAATCTTTTGGTTTCGGTGAATAGGATCACCTTATCAAGTTCTGGATTAGCAAACAAATCAGCCAAGACATCAAACTTATCCTGACCCTCAGGTACACGAATCGTTTGTTGCTCAATATTCTCGTTGGTACTCGCTCCACTGTTTACTTTCACCTCGATAGGATTAGAAAGTAAGCCGTCGATCATTTTTTTCTGTCCTGGTTCTAACGTGGCCGAGAACAAAAGAGTTTGGTCTCTTTTACCGATACGGTTTACCAGCTTATTGACATCCAGCACAAAGCCCATGTCCAGCATTCGGTCAAACTCGTCTAAAACCAGCGTATTAACCTTTTTCAAGTCCAATACCCCTCTGTCGGAAAGATCCAACAACCTACCTGGTGTACCTACAATCACTTGCAGCTTGCGCCCCAGCTTGTTGGTGTCCGAATTGATATTGGTACCTCCGATGAACGTAGCAGAGTAAAGCGGCATACCCAAGGTAAGCGTCTTAAATTCTTCCTCAATCTGCAACGCCAATTCTCGAGTAGGTGTTACTACCAAGGCGGTGAAATTTCTAGGATCTTTCAGTGCATGCTCGATAATAGGAATCAAAAAAGCTGCAGTTTTACCCGAGCCTGTCTTGGATATGCCCATCATGTCTCGCCCTTGAAGAAGCGGAAGGATGGATTGCTCCTGAATGTTGGTAAGCGTCTCGTATCCTTTCGCAAGGATATTTTGAAGCAACTTGGCCGTCAGTCCTAGATCAGCGAAGGTTTTTTCCGTACGGAATCCTTCTTGTCCACTGGGCTGGGCTTTTTTAACAAAAAGACGGGGGTCTAAAGTAGATTCCTTCTTTTTTACCGTCCTGCGGTCCTGGTTACCTCCTCGAGGAGCTGGTGCAGAGTTGGTATTTTTTTTAGTTGTGTTATTCATCAGTTGGTTTTAAGCTTTGACAGGCTGCATTTCTACATTACCTAGGTGGTAAAGCATTTTTGCATGGGCCTTCAACGCATCAAAAAATGTCTTTTTTGTATAATAAGGAATATTGTATTCTGCCGCAGTAGCCTTTACAATAGGGGCAATGTGGCGGTAGTGAACGTGGCAAATGTCTGGAAACAAATGGTGCTCAACTTGGTAGTTCAGTCCACCAATCATCCAGGAGAAGAGGTGGTTATTTTCTGAGTAGTTGGAAGTAGTTGCTAATTGGTGAAGCATGCGCTCTCCTTCAACGACGCCAAACTCGTTGGCTTGTGGGAAAGATACTTCAGGCATTATGTGAGCCGTCTGGAAAACCAATGAAATACTAAGTCCAGTCACGAAGTGTAGTGCAAGGAAAGCAAGCAAGGTTTCGCCTAGACCAAATGGAGAGAAAGCAAGAGGTAGTCCTAATATGAAGGCATAATAGACTAATTTCCAAGCAATAATCTTCAAAACTGTATCTCGATACACGTTTTCCCCTTTGAACATACCCATCTTATAATAGCGGTCAAAGCGAATAAAGTCTTTGGAAGTCACCCAAGAGACGGTAGACAGACCATAAAAAATCCAGGTATACCAATGCTGAAAGGCATGCATCTTGTTTTTGGGAGCATGAGGGGAGAATCGAAGGAAAAACGGCGCGTTGATATCGTCATCTCCCTCAGGAATGTTGGTATAAGAGTGGTGAAGCACGTTATGCTGCACTCTCCATACAGTTGCATTGGCGCCAATTAAGTTCAGCGTGTAGCCAAGTAACTTGTTGATTTTTGGATTCTGAGAATAGGTGCCATGGATGGCATCGTGCATGATTCCCATCCCTATACCTGCCATGCCAAGTCCACTTGCCACATAGCAAGCAAACAATTGCCAGGTTTGATCCACTGCTCCCGTAGTCACAAGGATGATCGGAACAAAATACAAGCACATCATGACAAACGTCTTGAAGATCATTTCCTTGTTGGCAAACTTAGTTTGCTTTGTGGAAGTGAAATGCGCATTAACTCTGCTACGAAGGGTTGTAGAGAATTCAGACAACGCTGATTCGGAAAATCGAATAGTTTTAATAAGAGGGTAGTTTGGGTGAAACTAGTAAATATGGGTTCTCAATAGGATTATTGGCTGCAGGTTTCAATTCAAAAAAAGACTTCGTCTTTAAAAAGAATTAAAAAAGTAGAAGAAGAAGAAGTAAAACCTGTGCTGGAGAACTCTTGATTTGCTACTTGTGGCAGGTGTATCGCCGATGCTAAACTTGGTGACAAGTACCGAAGACGTTTCTTCGACGAACAAATGTGGGAAAAGAATACGACAATTCCTAATCTTGTACAAAGCCTTTGGGGGAAACTAGGCAAGCAGGGAATCTGCCTCTGCCTTTTAAATCACCAAATACCCAGCGTTTCCCTACATAGCAAGCCGTTGGCTTTGGATTTTATGTCACTAAATTAACCTTTAATTTTTGCGAACTACCAGGTCACTTGGAAGTAGATTTGGCTGCTTTGATGGGCTTGAAAGGCCCAAACTTATGCTGTTCTTCGGTAAACTCGTCTGAAAAAGGACCGAAGGGATGATCCATAGGTTTCTTTGAGATATCTGGCCAATCTTTGCTCAAGTCTTTACCTGGACGCTCCATGCTATTGACATAGGCGGCTAGGTCCCAAGACTCTTCATCTGTGAGGATGGGTGTAGCATAGGTAGCTCCAAGCGGCATATTGGCCTTGATGTAGCCTGCAAAACGAGAAAGGCGATACAGGCCTGCACCGTGGTTGTAGCTATTCTCGCCCCACAATGGTGGATATTGGTAGCCGGAGCCGTCTGGCTTGGCCATGCCTTTGCCGTCTTCTTGGTGGCAGCTTGCACATTGGCTAGCATACACCAATTTTCCTTTGTTTGGGTCTGCTGCACGGTCTAAAAGCGGCACCTCATAGATCCCGGAACCAACAGGCACCTCTCCCTTGGGCACCTCTTTGCCCACCCAATTGATGTAGGCAACCATGGCCTTCATTTCTTTAGAATTACGGGTCAAAGCCTTTCCGTTAAGGCTTCGCTCAAAGCAATCGTTGATGCGCTTCTGAATATCTTCCTCCATCCCAGACCTAGCCCTCACTTTGGGATAGGTGGATGCCACGGCTCCGTAATTATTTCCTAAGGGGGCTGTTCCCGCCTGCAAATGGCAGTTTTGGCAGTTCATGCCGTTAGAGATGGCCATCACCTTTCCTTTAGGCCCCAAGTACTCGGCGGTATTCGCTACCAACTCTTTTCCGTACTGGAGTTCGGCAGCATTGGGGGCAGTATCCATGCTCGCCCAGTCGGGCGCCTTCCACAAAGTAGCTGGATCAAGCAAGGCAGTAATTACTGGTAAGGGAGCTTCTGTTTCGGTTGGTAGCTCTGCCTTTGTTTGAAAAAGGGAAGGGAGCTGAACTCCTGAAAAAGAAAGCAATAAAATGCCCCCAACCACCGTGACCAGGGCCAAAACAAGCCCCAATAGGGCGACCAACAAGGAAACAAGCTTTAAGAAAGGCTGCATCATCTCAGGAATTGATTGAGGAAAGTTACAAAGTTGCGCCAAACAACCGCCTATCCCCTGTAACTAGGGTCACTCTGGCGAAAAAAATTTCAACGATACAATACCTCTTTTTTCACCTGAAAAGTGGTATCTACCTAATCAAACTTCCATTTTGGCTAAGAAAACAGATTTATGGTCTACCGTTCCTTCCACAAATCGCGCGCTACCCTCTCCCGAGAGCGTCAATGAAACGGTCTGTCCTTCTTTACATTCTGCTAGGTAGTTGATGGAGATGTTTGACGGAAAAACCCCTTTTTCAGCAAGGAGATTCTCAACCCAGCGGATATAACTCGTGTTATTCACATGGTGGTAGACATCGAGGTCCGAATACTGAACCACCAACTCCCGTGTATCCAAGGTCGGTCCCAGCGCTAGAAGTTTCTCGGGTTGCCAAATCGGGGCTTTGCTAGGATCAAAAAGTTGGGGAGGCAGTACTAATTCAGGCTTGAGTATACGCTTCGTTTCGGTATGCACCAAAAGCCAAGAAGACATCGCACGCGCAACCACTTCCTCCTGTTCATTCCACACCATAAATTCCCGAAAAGCAAAGGCCCTTGCGGCACCCCTACCTCCAGTGAATAACTGAACCTTGTCTCCCCAGCTAGGAAATTGGCTTACTTGAATCTCAAAGCGGGAAAGCAACCACATCTGCTTTTCGTCCAATAGCTTTCGGCCAAAGTCTTCAGAATCCGCGTGCTTCCAAGCAATTTCTTGGAGCAGATCGGCAAGGGAGCAGAAGCTAATATACCCACTGGGATGGACCTGATAGGAACCTATCTCAAATTCTTTTTGAAACTGAAATTTTTCAGGCAGCATCATGCAACAGGAGAAGCTTTTTGGGAGGCAAAAACTTGTTTGCCAAAGCTGCTAAGTAGTAAGATTCCCAGGCCATTTACTCCTATCAAAGCAAAAGAAACTTTCAGGTCGAAAAGCTCGGCCACAAAACCAATGAGCGGTGGCCCCACTAAAAAGCCGAAAAAGGAAATCGTAGAGACTAGGGCGAGCGCTACACTTGGCGTATACAAGTTGGATCTTCCTGCAATACCATAGGACACTGGAACAATAGAAGCAACACCAAACCCAACCATCAAAAAGCCTACTGCCGCTGTATAAAGGTTGGGGAAAGCCACAGAAAGCAACAATCCCAAAAATATCAATACCCCACTAACCTGAAGTATAGGAATCTTGCCAAAGCGATTGCTCGCCATGTCGGTAACAAATCTCCCCGAAGCCATGGCTCCCATGAAGCAGACATAGCCCAAAGACACGTATTGGGGTTCTGCTTCAACAATTTTTTTAAAGTAAACTCCAGACCAATCAAACATGCAACCCTCAGCCATCATGCCTAAAAACGAGATCAAGCCAACGCGAAGGAGCAGGTTATCCGGTTTACGCAACACGAGCCCTCCCTCCTCTGCGGCAGCTCGCTTGTCGTTAAGGACAAATTTTTGTGACAACAAAATTAACACCACTGAAAATAGTGCCACCACCACGTAATGCGCAGCAGGTGAAAAGCCTAGAAAAATCATGCCTGCACCAACTCCTGCACCCGTAAAACCGGCCATGCTCCAAACCCCATGAAAAGACGCAAGAATACTTTTTCCCAGCTGGTTTTCCAATCCCAGAGCTTGCGTATTCAAGGAAATATTCATGATATTCCCCAGCATGCCAAAACCCATTAAGACCGGGGCAATCGTCCATGTACTAGGTGCCAAACCGATCAAAGGAAGGGCAAGCGCATAGGCAAAACTACAAATCAAGATGACGCTTCGACTCCCGTACCGATGTACTGACCAGCCCGCGATGGGTAGCCCAAGCATAGATCCTATAGGTAAAAAAAGTAATAGCGTCCCTAATTGCCCTTCAGAGAGCTGAAACTTGGTTTGGATGTCAGGAATACGCGCTGCCCAACTCGCAAAACATATTCCCATAAAAAAAAACAGGGCGCCGAGCGCAATCCTGCGTTTGGAAAGGTAATTCATGAATCTTGTCGGCTATTGAACTTCACGAAGGTAAACAGAAAGGCCAAAAGATTGGGAAGGATTCGACCAAAGGCAACAAACTATTCTTGAGTGAATGTGTTAGGTAGTCAAATCAAAAAGTCATGGAATTTGTCATCGTAGGCACCATCATCGCAACCATCATTATTTTTATCCGCTTCATTGTCAAAAAGGTGTTTAACTAAAAAATGACTCCCTATAGACAAGGCGACACTTTTTAAGTTATGACTAGTTGCGAAAATCGCCTTAGTTGGGAAAGTATTTTTCGAACTTCCCATATACCCAGGTTCCTGCCAAAGCGGCCACCAAAGTGACCAAGATAACCGTGTAGCCACTACCGATTTGAGCAAACAATGGTCCCGGGCAAGCCCCAGTAATCGCCCATCCTAGTCCAAAAATAAAACCTCCAATTACTTGGCCTTTTTTAAATTCTTTGGTAGGAATGATGATTTCCTCTCCATGAATAGACTTGATATTCAATCGCTTGATCAACTGGATTGCAATGATTCCTGTCACTATCGCGGAGCCAATGACCCCGAACATGTGAAAAGACTGGAGACGAAACATCTCTTGAATTCGGAACCAGGAAATAATTTCTGCTTTCACAAAAACAATTCCGAACACGGTCCCAATGAGTACATATTTCAACAGGGCCAGGCCTTTGTCTTTGGTTTGACTGGAGTTGGGTGCTACGCAGTTGGGATCTTCTGTTTGATTTAAATTTTTTGACATACGTTCTAAAGATTAAAATCCAACTAATTTCATAAGTGGCGCTAACAGGACATGGGTCATGAAAAATCCACCTAACATGAAGAAGATTGTGGCCACCAAAGAAGGCCACTGCAAGGAGCTAATGCCCATGATGGCATGACCAGAGGTACATCCGCCGGCATAGCGCGTTCCAAAGCCTACTAAAAAGCCGCCAATCACAAAGAATACGAGACCTTTACCATGAAAGACATTGTCCCAGTTGAAAATCTCACTTGGCATCAAATCTGAGAAGTTGGTGATTCCCAAAGCAGTCAAATCCGCTTGCGTAGCCTCTGAAATCACAATGGTATCGGGATTGGCAAGGAAGTTTATCGCGATAAATCCCCCGATGGCGGTACCAAGTACAAAAAGTAAGTTCCAGATTTCTTTTTTCCAGTTGTAGGTAAAAAAGGGAATACCAGCCGGAATGCAGGCCGCGCAAATGTGACGGAGGGAAGAGGAGATCCCAAAAGCTTTATTGCCCACGATAAGCAACGCGGGAACGGTGAGTCCAATCATGGGTCCTGCCACATACCAGGGCCAGGGTTGGGAAATCCATCCAATGAATTGATGCATAAGGTGCTTAATTGGTTTTTGTGCTATTTACAGACTTTTTTTTAGACTACGAGCAAGACATGTTGATTGTTTAACTAATGCTACGTTGCATTTTTTCAGCAGTTTAAATGTAATGCTGCCTTGAAACTTAGCCCAAATGGATGAAGTGAGAAAGTTGTTAATCTTGTCTTGAAAAAAACAAAAATAGATTTTCCTGCAGTAAAAATTCCGATGCTCTTTCGTAGCTCTTGCAATGTTTTGGTTTTAGGTAGCATGTTGGTTTAGTTTTCAAATTACCCTACAAAAGTACCTGATGGACCTGTCCTCCACAGTAATGCTTGTCACAGAAGCCATCACCCCCTCTTTTTCAGCCGTTAAAAAGTCTAAACATTCCCGATTTGGTGTAAAATTTCATAGTTTCGTAGCTCAAATTGACCGAATTGATGCTCACATACAAGCAGATCAACAACCTCGGCGGCTGGATTCTTTTTACCGTCGCTACCCTCGTTTACGTCCTGACTGTAGAACAAACAGCCAGTTTCTGGGATCCAGGGGAATTTATTGCCGTTTCCTACAAGCTGCAGGTGCCGCACCCTCCGGGAGCTCCCTTCATGCTTCTCGTGTACCGCATGTTTGGATTTTTAGCCTTTGGTGACCCCTTGCAAGTCGCTTATTGGATGAACATAGGTAGTGCCCTATTTTCAGGCTTCACCATTCTCTTTCTGTTTTGGTCCATTACTTTGGTAGGGAGACGCCTTTTTGCGATCGAAGAAGGACAAGAAACCAAAGGCCAAACGATCGCACTAATGGCTTCGGGTGCAGTAGGTTCCTTAGTTTATACCTTCTCTGATAGTTTTTGGTATTCTGCTGTGGAAGCAGAAGTTTACGCGATGTCTTCCTTCTTTACAGCCATTGTGATTTGGGCATTTTTGAAGTGGGATGTCATCAAAGACCCGAAAGAAGAAAACAGGTGGTTGGTCTTCATCGCCTACCTCATCGGCTTATCCATTGGAGTTCACTTGCTCAACTTGGTGACGCTTCCAGCGTTGGCACTCCTTTACTATTTCAAAAAATACCCCTCCCCAAGCCTAAAAGGGGCCCTTTTTTCCATGTTTATTGGTGGAGTGGTGCTAATCCTCATCAACAACCTGATCATCCCAGGACTTCCAAGTCTCGCAGGATCGATGGAAATCGCCATGGTCAATAGCATGGGTCTTCCTTTTGGTTCAGGCATTGTGGTTTTTTCCATTCTTTTCATTTCCGCCCTAGCAGCAGGTTTTAGGTATTCACTCAAAAAGGAATTAGCCTTACTAAACACCGCACTGCTTGCACTTACCTTTATCTTGATTGGCTACGGCAGCTACGCACTGATTATCGTGCGTTCCAATCAGGATCCTATCATCAACGAAAATGCCCCCAAAGACATTGTTAGTTACGTTTCCTACCTGAAGCGGGAGCAATATGGCTACAGACCCCTACTCCATGGGCAATATTTTACGGCTGGACTTGTTGACCAAGTGGAGGGAGATCCGATTTATATGAAGGGAAAGGAAAAATACGAGATCGTAGATTTTGATTTAAAAAATACCTACGATCCAGAAAAAACCACAATTCTCCCGCGTATTTACTCCACTCAGGAGAGCCACAAACGAAGTTACCGCGCCAAATTGGGACTAAAAGAGGGTGAAGACCCGACCTTTGGAGATAACCTCTATTTCATGTTTACCCACCAGCTGGGGCATATGTATGGACGGTATTTTTTATGGAACTTCTCTGGCAGGGAAAGTGACTTTTCTGATGCATCATGGATGGGATTTACCCATGCACTGACCATCGACTATCCGGACTATATCACAGAAAATAAAGGGCATAATAATTACCTGATGCTCCCATTAATCTTGGGATTGGTTGGCTTTTTCTTCCAAGCCAAAAAAGACCCCAAGTACTTCTATGTCAACCTGATGCTTTTCCTCATGATGGGCGTAGTTTTGGTGCTCTACCTCAATTCCCCACCCATTGAGCCAAGAGAACGAGATTATATCTACGTAGGTAGTTTTTATGCCTTTGCCATTTGGATTGGCCTCGGCACCTTGGCCTTGGCACATGGACTCGGAAAGGCTACCAAAAACCTAAGTACAGGCGGCTTGATTGCCGCATTACTCACCTTGCCCGTGGCAGGCCTGATGGCCTTCGAAAACTGGAACGACCACAACCGAAAAGGAAGGTACTTCTCTGTTGATGCGGCACGCAATTTCTTGGCCTCCTGTGCTCCAAATGCCATCCTATTTACCGGAGGTGATAATGACACCTTCCCGCTGTGGTATGTACAAGAAGTGGAAAACTTCCGTACCGACGTGCGGGTAGTTGTATTGAGCTACTTCGACACTGACTGGTACGTGGATCAGATGACTCGCCAAGCCAACGAATCCGATCCTCTTCCTTTCTCACTTGCGCCAGAACGCTACCAAAAGGGTACTAACGATGTTCTATATGTCATGGAACGCGAGGGCCTCAACGCGATCTCGGCAAAGGAATACCTCAACCTAATCAACAGCGGTTCGGAACTACTCAAGATGAAGACCTCCGGCAAAAGCATCGTCAACATGGTGCCTTCGCGGAATTTAATTCTCGAGGTGGATAGCAGCTTTATTGCCAACGATGAAATTGTTCCTGCACAGTTTAAAGACCTATTTGTACCGCAATTGAATCTTCAAGTAAATGGCAATTACGTTACCAAAGGCACCTTGATGCTGATTGATTTGATTGCGAGTAACAACTGGGAGCGGCCGATCTATTTCAACAATACCTCCCTATCAACCTTAGGTCTAAACATCAGTGAGCACGTGGTCATGGAAGGCTTGACCTATCGATTGCTGCCCATTCAAAAGCCAGAGACCGTTCGCGAAGAGCTCGTCAACACGGACCTGGCAATGAAAAACTACATGGAGAATTTCGCCTTCCGAGGCCTGAACGATTCCAACACCTACTTGGATGAAGAGTACCGTAGATTTGCTTCCAATCACCGGAGTGCACTCAATTCCATTGCACTGGCATTATTAGACGAGAATAGGCTAGCGGATGCCGCCAAGTTGCTCAACTTTGGCCTGGCGACCATTCCAGACAAGTCCATCCCCTATGATTTGAGCAGTGGACAATCTGTGCCCTTGTTTTTTGAGGTGGGCGAAGATGAAAAAGCATTGGAGATCGTGGACAAGATTTCAAAACGCTCCTTGGACATGATCGAGTTTTACTCAAATACTAACCGAAGCTACGACCGAGAAATGATGATTTCGGTGGAGTTGATCAAATACTTCATCCCCTTACTCGAGGAGCGGGGCTACCAAGAAAAAGCACAAGAATTAAGCAAGCGCTTGGAAAGCCTGTTGGGTAGCGAGAGCAAGGAGCCCGGTACCTTAAGAAAAAATTAACCACATGGATTTTAAAAAAGGCCAGCCGGAAAGTATTCCAGCTGGCCTTTTTTTGTTCAACTTATTTTTTCCAGAGCACATAAAATAGGTCAAGTCCTTTCATCGGATCTTCCACAACCAAATAATCTTCGTGCGAAATATCCACGACAGAGGCGCCTTGTTTTTTGTGGAGGTTGTCTCGATTAAATCGGTTCAATACCTCGTAGGGCCAGCGCAACATCGCCGCAGGCAACCTGTACTGAAGGTCGAAAACATCAAACTGCATAATTTTCCGAACTGATTTTCGGTTGGCCTCGTGGTAGGTCCACACTTTTTCGTTTGCCCCGATGCCCTTTGCTTCGACGGTATCAAAAATGCCAGCCGCCAAATCAATTAGCTGCTGCGGGGTATACTCCCGCTCGTGCCATGGGTTGCGCGAAAGGGTATGTGTGATATTAGGTGTAGAGATGATTGCTTTTCCGCCAGGCTTCAACATGCGGTAGATTTCTTGAAGAAAAAGTCGGTCTTCACGGATGTGCTCAATCACTTGAAAACTTACGATGGTGTCGTAAGTACTGTCTTCGTGGCCTGAGAAGGGAGGAATAACAGCCTGCTTAAAGGCTACGCCTGGGTACTTGGCCTGAAGGGTTTGAATGACTTCACCTATTTTATCCAAGCCTAGGTACTGATCGGCATGTGGCAAAAGTTCTTCTACTCCTCTTCCTTCTCCACAGCCGATTTCCAGCAGATTGCCAGAGATCCATGGCTTTGCCGCGATATACGCTTTGAGTAGTCTTTGGTGGATGGGATTGTCGCTAATCAACTTATCTGACGCAATCTCCGTTGTATAGGTAGCCATTAGAAATTTTAGTATTTTGGCAAAAGTAAGGCTAATTTTTAAAACCTGAGAAGAATCACCAATGAATCCAAAGCACCGCTCGCTACTTCCTTTTTTTTGTTTGCTTTTCTTGCTTTCCACTGCTGCTGAGGCGCAGAAAACGCTGAGCAGTACCGATCAATCACTGCGCTACTCACTTTTTTCGAGGTTAGGGGTGAAAATCATCCCCATGAAGCTTTCCCCTTCCCGATTTAAGCTTCAGTTTGTAATTGAAAAAATTGAGGAAAACGCCTCCTTAGACATTTACCGCTTTCGGTTTAGCCTGCTTTCCTCCTACGATGAAGAACTTACTTCTCAACAACAAATCAGCCTAACTGCAGCAGATTTGGTTGCGTCTACGGAACGGCATTGGCTCTTTGAAAAAACGGTGGACATTCCTGAGAGTCAAAGCACGGCAATCGCATTATTTTCTGCGGTGGATACCCGACAGCAAGACGAATACCATAGTCACATCGACCTAAAAGGCACCTATGTCTTCGATCATCCCAACTTTGGAATGTATTATGCCAACGACATTCCCTTTGACCAAAATTACCTCACAAAAGGTCAATCGCTCTTGTTCAAAACCAGCGCAGGGCCGTCTGTTTATTCCTTCTTTTATCCGTCCCTCTTCGACGTACCCTTCCCTCCCATGGAAACCCGTCCTGCGGTGGTACCTCGAGAAATTAAGGTAGAAAACAGGGGGGACTTCTTGGCCAATGTGCCCAAGATGCTCAGCGATGAAGGTTACTACTTTTTTCAATCGGACAGCAGCGCCCAAACTGGACTGTTATTGAGAACAGTCAACGATGCGTTCCCAAAAGTTCAAAATTGGGAGGAGATGGTTCAGATGGTTACCTACATTTCCACGAAAAAAGAGCACGAGACCATGGTACTCGCACAAGACAAGAAAAAGGCTTTGGATGCTTACTGGCTCAACCTGACCCGAGATCCTGAGTTGGCCAAAGACCTCATCCGCACCTACTTCAAGCAAATCGAATTTGCCAATATCCTATTTACCGACTTTAAGGAAGGTTGGAAGACTGACCGCGGGATGGTGTTTGTCATAATGGGTCCTCCCCTAGAAGTCAATTTTTTTCAGGACCGAGAGGTGTGGTCGTATTCGGGGATAGACGACTCTTCCAAAATTCGGTTTACCTTTACGCGGGTTAAAACGATTCTTAGCCCACATTTCTATACCCTGAACAGATCCCGCGCTTTCCAGCCGGTGTGGTTCAAAAACATTTCACAATGGAGAAGCGGAAGGATGGCTTTCTAATCGATAAAGGAGCCTTCGAGAAAGATTTTATTTTTGGAACTCGGGCAGTGATGGAATCCATCCATGCGGGCAAGGAAATTGACAAAGTACTGGTTCAAAAAGAACTCAACAACGACCTGATCAAGGAGCTACTACAGCTCTGTAAAGCTGAAAACCTTCCCGTAGTGCGTGTGCCGGATGCCAAGCTGAATCGCATCACCCGCAAAAATCACCAGGGGGTCATTGCTCAGATGTCTACCATCGCCTATGCCTCCTTGGATAACGTCATCGACCAATGCTATGCAGTGGGTAAATCTCCCCTAATCTTGGTGCTAGATCACTTGACAGACGTGCGAAATTTTGGTGCTATCGCCAGAACCGCTGAATGTGCCGGTGTGGATGCCATCGTGATTCCGGAAAAAGGTAGTGCTCAAATCAACTCCGATGCCGTAAAAACCTCGGCCGGCGCATTGAACTTCATCCCAGTTGCTCGCGTCAAAAACTTGTTTTACACCTGCAGAGATTTGCAAAAAATGGGGCTTTCACTCATCGCAATCACCGAAAAAACGGAGAAGTACATGTACGAAGCTGATTTTGCTGCTCCTGTGGCACTCATCATGGGTTCAGAGGAAGACGGAATCTCGCAAGAAATCATGGGTATGGTAGACGATCGGGTAAAAATACCCTTGGCAGGAAAAATCGACAGTTTAAACGTATCTGTCTCAGCGGGTGTGGCGATTTACGAAGCCATCCGCCAGCGACAAAAATAAAAAGGAGCCGATTTTAGACGAAATCGGCTCCTTTTTTCTTGGCATTGGCGACAAAGTCGCGGAATTTATGCTCTGCGTCAAGCTTGCAAATCAGCAACACATTTTCTGATTCATTGATCAGGTAGTTGTCTAACCCTTGTACTACGACTAGCTTGTCGCTGTCTGTTTTTACAAAGCAATTCTCGGTTTCAAAAAGAAGGGCATTCGCTTCAACCACGTTGTTTTGAGCATCTTTATCACGAAGCTCGTGGAGACTTTGCCAAGAGCCTATGTCAGACCAACCAAAATCTCCCAAAATCACGTGCACATCGTTTGACTTTTCCATGACTCCGTAGTCGATGGAGATGTTTTTCACTTGCGTGTAGGTACGCAACACAAACTCTTTTTCGTCAGCGGTCCCATAGAGTGCTTTTCCCTCTTCAAAGGCATCTGCTAGGTCAGGTAAGTGCTCCTGAAATGCCTCAATCCAGGAGTTTACCTTCCCAACAAACATCCCCGAGTTCCAGACAAAATCTCCGCTTTCTATGAAGGTTTTGGCGAGTTTAGCGGAAGGCTTTTCTGTAAAGGTTTTTACCTTGAAGGAATTGCATTCTTGTTCGCTTTCGAGGTATTGAATGTAGCCGTAGCCTGTTTCGGGCCGGTTTGGCTTGATTCCAATGGTGAGCAGGCGATGCGGAGCTTGTGCCTCGGAGATGGCGGTAAGGATAGTTTGAAGAAATCGCCCTTCTTGAAGAATTAGGTGATCCGCAGGAGCAACAACCAGGGTTGCATCTGGATCGAAGGAGGAGATTTTATAGGCGGCGAAGGCAATGCAGGCAGCAGTGTTTTTGCGCAGCGGCTCAGAGAGAATCTGATGTATAGCTAATTCTGGCAGCTGATCTTGGACCAATTCCACATAAGCCTCGTGAGTAACCACAAAAAATTGGTTAGGGGAAGCAACCTCACGAAACCGATCGTAGGTCATTTGCAGCAAACTTCTACCTGTTCCCAAGACATCCAGAAACTGTTTAGGTTTGCTATTTTTGCTATACGGCCAAAAACGGGAGCCTATTCCTCCGGCCATAATTACGATGTACGGGTGGTCGTTCATGGGCGCTTAGACAATTCCTTCTTTCATTAGGTCATGAATATGGACAAATCCTGCGATTTTATTGCCATCTAAAGCAACCAATTGCGTGATATTGTGCGTCTTCATGAGTGCAAAAGCTGCGGTGGCAAACGAATCTACTTCGATAGATTTGGGATTTGCAGACATAATATCTGAGGCAGTAAGGTCTTGAATATGAAGGGTTTTTTGCAACATCCTGCGTAGGTCGCCATCTGTGATGATTCCTTTCAAGTTGCCTGCAGCATCTTGCACGGCTGTAGCGCCTAACCTTTTGCCTGAGATTTCAACAATCACTTCTGCTACACTAGCCTGTTCGTGGACGACCGGCACTTGATTTTTTACCAACAAGTCCCCTACTTTCAGGTAAAGTTGTTTTCCCAAGGATCCTCCAGGATGGTAGCGCGCAAAATCTGCAGAGGAAAATCCCCTGGCTTCCAGAAGACATATCGCCAGCGCATCGCCAAGAGCCATATGTGCCGTAGTACTTGTAGTCGGGGTAAGGTTATGAGGGCAAGCCTCCTCAGCGATAGTTGCATCGAGTACAAAGTTCGCCTGCTCCGCAAGGTAAGATTGGGTATTGGAGACGAGGGCGATCACCATAACTCCCAACTGCTTCAGCAAGGGTAGGAGTACTTTGATCTCCGCTGTATTTCCAGACTTAGAAATGCATAGCACCGTGTCATCGGCTTGCACCATACCCAAGTCGCCATGAACGGCATCTGCAGCATGCATAAATAGTGCGGGGGTACCCGTGGAATTGAGCGTTGCCACCAGCTTATTCGCGATCCAGGCACTTTTACCGACGCCCGTAATGACCACTCGGCCCTTGGACTGAAGTAAATGATCAACGCAGGCGTCAAAATCCTGGGTCAGTAACGATGCCAGATTTGCAACAGCTTCAGATTCATTTAAGAGCACCCGAATTGCGGTGTTTCTAATATTTTTAGTTAACTTCAATTTTGCCTAAGTTAAACCCAAGATTAAGACAAAGGTATAAAAGTAATCGTTCAATCTGTAGACCAGATAGACATCACCCTCAAAGCCCTTTCTTCTAGTGGAAGAAAATGTAAAGTTAGCGCTTAAAAAGATTTTCGGATTTAGCCAGTTTCGTGGCAATCAAGAACTTATCGTTGACAACCTACTCAACAAGCGTAATACGTTTGTGATCATGCCTACGGGCGCAGGAAAATCCTTGTGTTACCAGCTGCCTGCTGTCGTGAGTGAGGGTACCGCCATCGTCATTTCTCCTTTGATTGCCTTGATGAAAAATCAAGTAGATCAGCTCAATGCCATCGGTGTCAATGCCCATTTTTTAAATTCGACACTCACCAAATCTGAAGCGACAAAAGTTAAGAATGAGGTCTTGAAAAAGAAGACCAAACTGCTTTATGTGGCCCCAGAATCGTTGACAAAAGAAGAAAATCTTGCCTTTCTTCGAGAAGCCCACTTGAGTTTTGTGGCAATTGATGAGGCACACTGCATCTCTGAGTGGGGTCATGATTTCCGACCAGAATACCGAAAAATAAAATCCATTGTGGCCCAAATTGCGCCACATCTTCCCATTATTGCCTTGACGGCAACGGCTACCCCAAAGGTACAGCAAGACATTCAGCGCAACCTACAAATGGAGGAGGCTGACCTATTTAAGTCCTCGTTCAACCGAACCAACTTATTTTACGAGGTACGGCCAAAGGTAAAAAATGAGTCAAAAAAGTCGCTTATTAAGTTTATCAAGCACCACAAGGGTAAGTCGGGGATAATCTACTGCCTCAGCAGGAAGAAGGTGGAGGAGATAGCTGAGCTACTTCAGGTGAACCAAATCAACGCAGCCGCCTACCATGCAGGCTTGGACTCCGCCATACGAATCAAAACCCAAGACGATTTTCTTAACGAGGAGTTGGACGTAATTGTGGCCACCATCGCCTTTGGCATGGGAATCGACAAACCGGACGTGCGCTATGTGATTCACTACGACGTGCCCAAATCCCTCGAGGGATACTACCAGGAGACCGGAAGAGCCGGAAGAGATGGACTAGAAGGCCATTGCTTGATGTTTTACCGCTACGAGGACATTGTCAAGCTCGACAAGTTCAACAAAGACAAGGCCGTTACCGAGCGGGAAAATGCCAAGCTCCTTCTCCAAGAGATGTCTGCCTATTCGGAGACGGGAGTATGCCGAAGGAAATTTATCCTCAATTACTTTGGCGAGCTCCTCGAAAAAGATTGTGGATTCTGCGACAACTGCAAGCGCAACCGAGAAACTTTTGATGGTGTGCAGCCCTTGACAATAACGCTCGAGGCAGTAAAGCAAACCAGCGAGCGCTTTGGTATAGAGCACCTTGTCAAGGTGATTCAAGGCGAAAGTGATGACTATGTGGTTAGCTACCAACACGATACCTTGCCCGTCTTTGGGAAGGGTAAGGAAGAAAATGAAAGACACTGGACCTCTGTCATTCGCCAAGCGATGATAGCAGGGTTGCTAGAAAAAGATATTGAAAATTATGGCTTGCTCAAGCTTACCCCAAAAGGTGAGCTATTTTTAGAAAACCCTTATCTAGTGGTGCTCTACCGAGATCAGGACTTTGAAAAACTTGGGTTAGAAGAGGCACAGGAAGAACAACTGCAAACGGCACAAGCCTACGACGAAAAGTTGTTTGAGCTACTCAAAGCCGAACGAAAGCGAGTTGCCAAATCCAAGGGGCTACCTCCCTATATTATCTTTCAAGACCCTTCCTTGGAAGAAATGGCCACCCTCTATCCCACTACTAAGGAAGATCTTTCCCAAATCATGGGGGTTGGAATGGGTAAAGTGGCCAAGTTTGGAAGCACCTTCCTTCAAGTAATCCAAGATTACGTCAAAGAAAATGAAATAGAAACTGCTGCAGAGGTGGTCGTCAAAACTTCCGGCACACGGTCCAAAGTAAAGATCTCCATCATTCAGCAAATTGACCGAAAGACCAATTTGGAAGAGATTGCACAAAACCTAAATCTGTCGCTTGTAGAACTGCTTCAAGAAATTGAACAAATCACCTACAGTGGCACCAAATTAAACATCGACTATTACATACACCGCATCATGGACGATGAACGAGAAGCCATTCTTCACGATTATTTCATGCATGCGGAAACAGATCATATCAAGGCTGCTTTGGATGAGCTGGAGGGGGAAGATTTTGCAGAAGACGAACTGCGGGTGTACCGAATCAAATTTATTTCCGAACACGCCAACTAATTAACTAACGCGTCCATGAATATCCTCTTATTGGGCAGTGGAGGCAGAGAACATGCCTTTGCCTGGAAGATTGTACAAAGCCCTACCTGCAGCCGCCTATTTGTTGCTCCAGGCAATCCTGGCACGGCTGACATTGCACAAAATATTGCCCTTTCAGTTACTGATTTCCCAGGCATTTACCAATTTATCCTTGCCAATGCGGTTGATTTGGTGGTCATTGGCCCTGAAGAACCTTTGGTCAAGGGATTAGTTGATTACCTTCATGCGCAACCTGAAACAGCCACCTTGCTAATTGTCGGTCCTTCCCAACTTGGCGCCACTTTGGAAGGCAGCAAAGACTTTTCTAAGCAATTTATGCAACGGCACGGCGTACCCACTGCGGCCTATGCCACCTTCACAGCGGATGAGTTGGCTAAAGGACTGGCCTACCTCGATCAGCACACCTTACCCATTGTACTGAAAGCGGATGGACTTGCGGCAGGAAAAGGCGTTTTGATTTGCGAAACACATGCAGAAGCCAAACGTTTCTTGAAGGAAATGTTGGTTGATGCCAAGTTTGGGGAAGCTTCTTCCAAAGTGGTGGTTGAGGAATTTCTTACGGGAATCGAATTATCTGTGTTTGTAGCTACTGATGGGACGAGTTATAAGATTTTACCAGAAGCCAAGGACTACAAAAGAATAGGTGAAGAGGATACTGGCCTAAACACTGGGGGCATGGGAGCAGTAAGTCCAGTGCCATTTGCGGATGCGGCCTTCTTACAAAAAGTAGAAGAACGCATCGTCCTACCTACAATCCAAGGATTAGAAAAAGAGGGGATTGCCTACCGCGGATTTGTGTTTATCGGCTTGATGAACAAGGGTGGAGATCCCTTTGTGATTGAATACAACGTGCGCATGGGTGACCCAGAAACTGAGGCCGTTCTTCCCCGTATTGAAAGTGATTTTGTAGCTTTGCTTGTGGCAATTGCAGGTGGTACACTCTCCTCCTATGCCTTACGGATCGCGCCTACCTATTGTGCCACGGTGGTCATGGTAAGTGGAGGCTATCCTGAGGCCTACGAAAAGGGTTTTACCATATCATTGCCGGAAAAAAGAGAGCATTCCGTCCTCTTTCATGCCGGCACAGCTCTTGATGAGGCGGGTAACCTGATCAACCAAGGCGGGCGAGTAATTGCCATCACAGGCATGGGTAAGGGGCTTCAAGAAGCGCTAGATCATGCTTATGCAACCCTTAACACTATCTCTTGGAACAAGGCCTACTTTAGAAGGGATATTGGACAAGATATTTTACGATTGAAATAGTAAACGAAGATTAGAGGCGAGAGCCCTGTAGATAAAAAAAATATGTCTGGATGTAGTTCATGCTCTACCACCTCGGGTGGTACGGGAGGTTGCCAAAACAACGGTACTTGCGGAACGAGCGATTGCAATAAAATGAATGCTTTTGATTGGTTGACACAAATGGGCATACCCCAACTCGACCAGTTTGATGTGGTGGAAGTCAAGTTTAAAGGAGGAAGGAAAGAATATTTCAGAAACGTGGATGCCCTCTCCTTAACCACAGGCGATCCAGTAGTAGTGGATGTACCTAGCGGGCACCACATCGGCTACGTCTCCCTCCAAGGCGAATTGGTGCGGCTGCAGATGCAAAAACGCAAGGTTCGCAACGACGACAACCTCACAAGAATCTACCGTGTAGCTACTCAAAAAGACATGGAGAAGTGGGAAGAAGCTAAAACTCGCGAAATCACAACACTGTACCGCTGCAAGCAGATCGTCGATGAGTTTAAGTTGACCATGAAGATGTCCGATGTGGAATTCCAAGCAGACAATTCCAAGGCTACTTTTTATTATTCAGCAGAAGATCGGATTGATTTCAGGGAGTTGATCAAAGCATTGGCAGGAGAGTTTAAGGTGCGCGTAGAAATGCGTCAGATCAGCCTCCGTCAAGAAGCTGGTCGGTTGGGAGGCATTGGGGTTTGTGGCCGAGAGCTTTGTTGCTCAACTTGGTTGGTAGACTTTAAAAACGTAACCACATCCGCTGCACGCTATCAAAATCTATCCCTCAATCCGGGAAAGCTCAGTGGGCAGTGTGGGCGCTTAAAGTGTTGCCTCAACTACGAGTTGGACACCTATATGGAGGCTATCAAAGACATCCCTCAGGTAGAAAAGCCATTGCTGACAGAGCAGGGACCAGCTAAGCTACAGAAGACCGATATTTTTCGAAAGTTGATGTGGTTCAACTACAACTACGAAAACGACTGGCACAGCATCTCTTGTGACCGTGTGAGAGAAATTCAAGCCTTGAACGAGCAGGGAACAAAGGTATTTAGCTTACAGGTAGATCAGTCCACAGAAGTGGAAGATTTGGCGGCTCAATCCACCCGCGAGTTGGAATTGTTAGATGAAAAGTTTTCCAAGAAGAAAAAGAAAAAGAAAAGACCTAACGAAGGAACTGGTCCAAGGCCAGCAGGAAATAGTCCAAGGCCTGAAAATTCTTCTCCAAGACCTGCTCAGCAAAGAACAAACCCCTCCTCACCTGCTCCTAGACCAACTGAAGGCTCGGCTGAGGGACAGTCACAGCGTTCTGCAAATAACAACCGCCGCAAAAATAAAAATAGACCTAGACCCTTCCCTTCGGCAGGTCAAGGATCAAGCAACCTTCCACGTCCCGAAAACAAGGGGAATCAAACAGAAAATACTACCCGTCCAGAGAACACTACCCGACCGGATACCACTACCAACCGTGAAACCGGCAATTCACCCGAATCCCCTAGGAGATTCCCTCCCCGTAGAAACCAAGATCCCAACGGAAATGAAGGCAATGACTAGAATTCAGTTGCTGCTGCTAGCAAGTGTATTGTTGCTCATCTCCTGTGATGGAGATCGTGTTTATGAGGATTTTCATTCCTTTGATCAGAAAGGTTGGGAGGCATCAGACACGGTAGTTTTTGACCTGACGGAGCTGAACAATATTACTGGAAAATCATTGGTAGCGGTACGATACACGGAAGACTTCCCTTTTTCCAATTGCTACATCAAACTTATTTATCGGGATTCGAACAAGTTTGTGTTAAACGATACCGTATGGAATGTACCCATCTTCGACACACAATCAGGTAAGCCCTTGGGAAAAGGATTTGGAAATACCTATACCATCTACGATACGCTTCCTTTTTCGCTACCCTCAAAAGCTAAGGAGGTGTTACTGCTTCAATACATGAGGCAAGCAGAACTGGAAGGAATTGAGGCTATAGGGATAAAAGTACTACGTCCTGAATTTCAGCCCAAGACTTATTAGGGGAGGAAGGCACATCGGAAGGTGAAATTAGGGACTTTTCTTTTAGGTGAAAGTTAGGCAAAAGATCCACCCAAAACCAAAGTATATCGTTTGATTGTCAATTGCTTATCTAGTTTTTAGGGTACTGTAGGTTTGTTTCTCAAGTAGCCCTTGTGAAAATCTTTTCAATTGGCTTATATTTGCATCACTTTGGGATAAGGAATTATTTTCCTTATCGGCCAGACGGACTAGAGAGTTGGGTGAGTGGCTGAAACCAACAGTTTGCTAAACTGTCGTACGGGTTATACTGTACCGGGGGTTCGAATCCCCCACTCTCTGCATAATAAAAGAAGCTTTCTTTTAGCTGGTTCATAAAGTTAGAGACAGCCAATTTTCTTCAATAGAGGCCGATTTTTAATTTTCGGTCTCTATTTTTTTTGTCTAATGATCACTTATTCGATTAGATAGTACTTTTTACCTAGTTCAATGAATTTGTTTTTGGCTGCTATAGGTGGCCAAAATGTTCTCAGCTAGCCATTTTAGCCTAGTTCTGAACATTGGCGATTAGACCTATTTTTTCTTAAAAAGAATAACTCAATTTAAGAGTCATAAATCGAGGTCTCTGAGTGAAGTAAGGGACATTTAAATTTCCATAGTCGGTACCGGGAACATCACCTGGAAAATTAAATGAACCAGCTGCGTTTTCAGGTCCTGGGTGGTAATACTCCGGATTATTGTCATCAAGTATATTTTTATTCAGGATGTTTTCAAGGCCAAGATCCAACCGAAGAAAGGGAATCCTCTTAGCTTTAAAAGCAATATTGCCGTTAACCAAGAGATACGCTGGAATTTCTCCACTACCATCTCCCAAACCTATACTAGATTCTTGTGTAGTACCTGGACCTATAGGACGTGCACTCACGTAATTTGCCCTTAAATTTAGCACATTGGTGAATTGACCAAAATCCGTTTGCTTGGCAATGGATAGATTGACTCGATGTTTAGCAATATCTCCAATGCGGATTTTAGATTCTAATACGGCAAAATTAGCCCGAGTTTTCCAAGGCTCAATGTAGGTATGGTTGATTTGGATATTCCAAGTTTTGGATTTGGGTTTGTAATAAAATCCAGACATAAGACCAAATGTATCGAACTGACTTGCATTCTCATATCTTCTTTCTATTTCAGTCCCTTCAACAACCGTTTCTATAGACACTGCATCCTCAATTCTGTAACGAAAGGCAATCACTTCCCACCCCAAAGAGCCACTTTCATTTTGGCCTTGATACTCTAGATTTATAAATTTGATGGGTTCTGGCCTCAAATCTGGGTTTGCTGTCCTTCCTCCACCCGTAGAGTATTTGATGTACGGAGATACATGTTGCATACCTTTTGAATTGGAGTAAATAAGTTTAAATGTACTGCGCTTGGTAAAGTAGATTCCAGAAATTCTGGGACTCATCACTAATCCAAATCCTCCGGAATAACGAACTCTGTTGTAGTCAATACGATTACCTCCACTCAAAATAAATTTGTCTCCAAGGTTGAGGGTAGCTTGATTAAAGAAACCAAAGTCAATAATGGGATACATATTACTTCCTTCGGCTTGATCCGCCAATACAATCCCTTTTTCCTTACCAAGGGAGATGTCCTTTTGCTTATCCTTGTAGGATTTAGGGTTCGGATGATTGGTGTCAAAATCCATGTAAGTCTGGAAATTCCCTGGAGTCAAGGCACTCCTAAAGTCAATGCCAGAAGAAATCTTTAGTTTGTTCCCTTCATAAAAGAATCTAGCTTCATTTCTGAATTGTTGTGCTTGATAATAGAAAAAACGATTTCTCCAGCCATTACGAATCAACGAATTACTGGTAGTGGTAACTGATTCAGTTCCGAATTGCTTCTCTTCCGAGGAAATAAATCTTTTTTCAATCAATTCTGTTGGATTGAGCAAATGCGCAAAATGGAGGGTCGCACCAGGATCCCCAAAAGCAATGAAATTTACCCTATTGGTCTCCTTCGCTAGGTTGTGTATCGAAAAAGTTGTAAGATTTGAAATACTAATTTTTTGGTTGATCTTTTTATCATATAGACCATAGATCGAAGTATTTTGAGGGGCCCAAACAGATCCATTCCGTGATCCAGCGACATCAATATCTTGGTACTTCCCATATCCTTCTTCCGTTTTCCAATGTCTTATCCCTAAAAGAAAATTATCTATTGTAAGTTTCGCGCTTACAAAATAATCTTCACTGTGATTTGAATAGCCTATCGGCGCTCCATTAACAGGACTAGCATAGGCAGCACTATCTAAACTTCTGGCAGCCTTGATTCCAGCAGCTGTGATTCTCATGCTGGTAAACCTGCCTGCGCTGTTTTTATTCAGTGTATAATATGGGTGAGCTTGAGGAAGGTTAAATTTTGTCAGGTATTCTTCAAATGTGTAGGAACCAGCTTTACCAACCCTAGACATATGATTATAACTCAAATGATTGATGTCATCGGGTGAATAATTATAAAACTCTGTGGAAGAAAGATCATGTTCATCGGACCTAAAATACCTACCAGTAACCTGTAATGCCGCAGATTTACCTATGATTCCCAACGTCATTTCAGTAGCAGCAGTTCTAAAATCTCCAGCTTCCATGTTACCATACGCATAGAATTTTGAAGGTTTCCCTGAAGCCCCTTTACTCTTCATCATTGAGTCTTTGGGGATATCTTTGGGTGAGTAGGTGATGACATTTATGGCACCAATAAACGCCCTTGGTCCATACATGGTGGAAGATGGACCGTACAAAATTTCTACCGCTTTAATATTGGACAAAGGATATTGCCTAGAAATATATGCCCTATTCGACCATATATCATTTTCTTCCACTCCATCAACCATGAAAAGTGTCTCCTCAGGATCTTCTTGTCGAAAACCGAGCTGGTTTGTATTGGCGTAAAGTAAGGAAAAGGTTTTAGTAATGTCAAAACCTGGCAAATCACTCAACAAGTCTATCAAATCCTTGTAGCCACGGTCCATGATCTCTTCATGAGTCACAAGCTTGACGATAGCAGGAGCCTTGTTTAAATCTTCTTCTTTTTTAGATACTGAGCTGACTTTAACACCTACATTTTCACGCTTGACCTCATCTAGAATAGTATCAAAAACAATATTTCCATAGTTGGAAGAAAAAAAATTACCATTGGAGCTTACAATTTGCTCAATTAAATTTTTTGCAACATCCAATCGATCTTCCTCAATTGCTGTCAAAGCCAATAATTCTCTTGCTTGGTTTAGTTCAATTAGATTTTCAAAGCTTTGAGCCTGAACACAGGCTTCTAGATTTCTTTTGATGCTCGGAAAATCTCCAATTTCGTAACTATCTCTACTTATTTCTATAGAATTTACTGTACAGGGATTGGTTTGGGCAAAAACAGATAAACTGCTAAACAGAAAAAAGAAAAGAAAACTACTCCAGTTATTCAAAGGACTGTTTTTTTTAATTCAATTTTTCCATAGGAAATACGGTAGGAAATAAGGTTTTATAAACCGATTCCAAACTTGTATTTACTTCATTATCCCCTTCTATTTCATTTGTATCGCTCATCCAATAAAAATGGTGCAATGAAGTAAGTTCCTCAGACGCATGGTAACGTAGCATTTCTTTCTTGATTTGGACTCCAAAAGGTGTTGTATCAAGTAGTCGTGAATCACTTTCTTCTACCTCAGTATCCACCTTACTAGTGACTGTTACCAATCGCGCCATCCGCACGTTATTCTTTTTAAGGCTATTCAAAATCCCTTGATTTGCTGGGCTTGGAAAATCACGCTGCAACGCAAGAAATGCTTGAGACTTTATTAGGTCAGGAATGTCAAGATTGTAAGAAGTAACAAGGGAGATTAATCTTTTTTCTTGTCCTAACAGTACTTGAGGAAAGTCACTTGCTAGCTTAAGGAGGATTTTTTCTGGGGTAGTTTCCTTAAAAATAGGAAGCACCCACTTTTTTTCCTGCTCTTCGAGAATCAATTCCAATAACTCCAAAGAAATCAACTCTTGAGACTTATCTCCTCCTTGATTGATCATGGTTACAATCTGGTTGAGCGTAACAGGATCGTGCTTGAAGGACAAACAGAAAAGTATGTCGTTTTTAGCCGCTTTTGTCTCAGAAAGTAGCAACTTATCCATTATTGGATAGGATTTACCCAGATCTTTGTAGCAGATGAGCAGGTACGTATATTTTTGAATACGCTCTTCTAACAAGAAATAGTAATCTTGATTGTCAAGATCTTGCACCTGCTTTTTCACCAAATGCTGAATGACTGTTGTATTAAGAAAGTCCACGGCCTTTAGCTTTCTCTGGGAATTATAAAAGTTGAATTGCGGAGATTTCTGGATAAGTGTGGCTTGAAGAAATAATTCAATAAGTTCGATCAAGCGGCTGTGGCTTGGCAACGTTTTGTTTATTTCCGCTAACTGGTCTATGGTTTTCAAGAGTTGAGCAGCATTGCAAGACATTGCAGTTGCTATGACCTCTTCTGTGATAGACACTGCTTGGTCCGTTTGACTGTCTGAAGACAAGGAAGAAGATAAATTCATGATTGAAGAGACCTTTGGATCCTCATGCGTCAGCAGCTGTTTGGTGAGCTGTATTAGGTGCTTAACAGGGTCTGATTCCAATCCAAATACTTGTTGACTACTTTCACTTTTCTCATTGCCAGTGGTTTCCTGGACCTCCTTAGTGACAGTTAATCCTTTTATAATGTTAAAGAGTTCTGCTCTATAATAGAAGATTAACTTTTTTGAGATGAAAAGCCAAAAAATCAATACTACCAAAACGAGGAGCAATAGCGCAAACACCTTGATTTCAAAGTCTTCAATGAAGGAAATACACAAAATAAATACAGCAGCTACCAATTGACCTATGGTTTTACCAAAACCATCTGCGTAATTCTGTGTAAGAGAGCGCTTCGCCATGGGATACGCTTGGTACAGCAGGTTAATGGTTGGTGCATACAATGAACGATATAAGGATCGTTCAAATACCTTGCCGAGCGAAGCAACGATAAGAATCAAGCCTAGATAGCCGGTAAAATAGGTGGAAATACCTATGATTGTGGTAAAAACCAAGGCGAAAATCAGAGTAGATAAACTGATAAATACACCATATTCTTTTATCAAGAATTTTGAAACAAAAGATTTTAGCACTAATTCAAGAACGCGCATGCCCCCAAAAATAAAGGAGAAGTATTTGGCTAATTCCAAAGGATCAGACATTTGGTTGGCAGAAACCTCCATCAAACAAAAATCAATCACCAATTGTATTACGACTGCCAATAGCACGGACAAGAAAATAAGCTTAAAATAAGGTTCTTTTATGAGCTGTTTCTGATCGCTCAGGCCTGATTCTTTTGTATCGCTTATTTTGACATCGGGAGCCTTAGTTTTTATTCCTTTGCTTAGGAGAAAGGTAATTCCAGAAAATGACAAGATGCCGAAAAAGGAAATAAGTAAGAATTTATCTCGCGTGAAGAAATCGAGGGAAAGCAATATTGGAACTGACAAATAGGAAATGATGGCAGAGATCACCTCTCCAGAAGTGATAGTCCCGCTGTATTTCTTATTCTCCTCAAGGTTAAAAATATTACTTGGAATCTTCCAGAAAACTAGTGCTGTGAAATTGACAGAGATCCAATACATGGCATAGGCAAAAAACACAACGTAGTAGGAATAAAAATTCTGTACATACGCGTACCAAATAAGAAATATTACCAAAGCGAGAAATAGACTGAAAAAGGTTGAGGCTTTTGCAAAACCCCATTTTTTCTCAGAATAATTAAACAAATAAGTGATGAACAGACCCCCTATTCCTGAAATCAAGTAGGCCATGGGAAGCTTGGACGTGCCGATTTCGCTGATGAAGAGCGCATTAGCAAAAAGCAAAAGGTACGACACGAATATCCCTAGCGCTAGAGATAGCAAGATCATTCCATAAAGGAAATAGGAACTTTTAGACTTTGCCATGACTGGTTATATGGAATAACTCAACCTTACTAAGAAGAAGCGTGGTCTTTGTGGTATATAGGGCTGGCTCAAATCTCCATAAGTTGCCCCCGGCACACCACCTGGCATATTAAAAGAGCCAGATGCTTCTCTTGGTCCTGGATGGTAGTATTCGGGGTTGCCGCCGTCAAGAAGATTCTTATTCAAAATATTTTCTACACTAACATCCAAGCGAAGCATTGGAAGTGTTTGTACTTTGAATCCTATATTTCCATGAAGTATGAGGTATGAAGGGATATTTTCCTTATTACCATTTACTCCAATATTTTTTGACGATGTGGTATTTTCACCGATGGGACGCTCACTAACATAATTAGCACGTATGTTAAGGACATTACTCCAAATGCCCATATGTGTTTGCTTGGTCACAGATAGATTGACTCTATGACTTGCAATATCCCCTAAGCGTACGGGCACTTCAATTCCAGCATCAGCTGCAGCTTCAGTAAGTTTCGGATTAAAGTAGGTATGGTTGGCCTGAATATTCCAATCCCTAGATTTAGGCTTGTAAAAAAACCCTGACATCAATCCTGTGGTACGGTATTTACCTATGTTGATGTTTTTTCTTATCCCATTTTGTGTTGAGGAAGCTACTGCATTATCAATCAAGTAGCCGAATGCATTGATTTCCCACCCCAAACTTCCATTTAAAATATGACCCAAATATTCGATATTCATGAAGTCAATGGATTCAGGTCGAAGATTAGGATTAGGTGTTCTACCAGCTCCAGTAGAGTATCTTGTCAATTGAGACACGTTTTGAAGACCTTTAGAATAGTTGAGTTTAAAGGTGGTATACTCCGTGTGATATATGGCTGACAAACGCGGACTATTCGCAAAACCAAAACCACCAGATCTTCTAATTCGGTTATAGTCCACACGGTAGCCACCACTCAAGAAAATCTTTTCACCAAAAGTATAGCTTGCTTGGGTAAACACTCCCACGTCAATAATGGGGAACATGTTACTTCCCTGTTCCTGGTTCGGAACAATACCTTTTTCCCTTGCTAAGGAAATCGTGTCTTGTTTTGCTTGGAAGGATTTTACGTCGGGATGGTTGGTGTCGTAATCCATGTAAATCAAATAATCCCCTTGCGTTAAAGTGCTTCGTAAGTCAATGCCCGAAGAAAACTTAAGCCGTTCACCCTCATAGAATAGCCGTGATTCATTTCTAAACTGCTGTGCTTCATAGTAGTAGTATCGATTTCTCCATCCATGTTTAAAATTGGAGAAACTCGAGTAATCAATGTTTTCTGTACCGAATGCATTTTTCTTTGTAGTAACAGTTTTACCAGCAATAATCTCGGTTGGATTCAGTAAATGTGCGAAGTGAAGGTTAGCCCTAGGATCTCCAAAAGCAATGAAATTGACCCGATTTGTTTCTTTTCCTAGGTGGTGTATGGCAAAGTTGGAAACGTTGGATATACTTATTTTTTCATTCACTTGGCGATCATACTGTGCATAAATCGTAGTGTTTTCAGGGGACCAAATGGAACCATTATTAGAGCCCGCTGCATCAATGTCCTGATATAAACCAAAACCCTCTGTGCGCTTCCAATGCCTGATCCCAAACAAAAAGTTATCCACCATCAATTTGGCACTAAAGAAATAGTCATTTGTCGCATTAGAAAACCCAATAGGTGCACCATTTACCTTACTTGTGTAGGCAATACTGTCTAACTTTCTCGCTTGATTAATTCCCGCCGTTGTCAGGTTCATGCTCGTGATAAGCCCAGTAGTAGCACTCTTATTTACCGTATAATAGGGGTGGCTCGCAGGAAGGTTAAACTTCTTCATATAGTCCTCAAACGAATATGAACCGGCTTTCCCTGACATATTCATTTTGGTATAAATCAGACTATTAATGTCATCCGGAGAATAATCGAAAAATTCTGCAGAGGACATGTCGTGTTCATCTGAACGGTAAATTCTTCCCGTTGCTTGAAAAGAAGCTCCTTTTCCATTCAAACCCAAGACAAGGTCGGAGGAAAAGGTATTTAAGTTGCCAGCTTGTGCATTGCCATAGGCATAGAAACTCTTAGGTCTTCCTTTTGCTTTCCCTTTCAACAGGTGATCTTGTGGTACTTCTTTGGGAGAATAAGTGATCACGTTGATAGCCCCAATAAAAGCCCGAGGACCATACATGGTAGAAGAAGGACCATACAATATTTCGACTGCCTTGATATTCGCCATGGGATATTGTCGAGAGATATACGCCCAGTTGAGCCACAAATCATTTTCTTCAACTCCATCAATCATAAATAGGGTTCGCTCAGTATTTTCTTGACGAAAACCCATTTGATAAATATTGGCCCCGGCACCCGAAAAAGTTTTACTTATATCAAATCCTGGTAAATCACTCAGTACATCAATCAAATCCTTGTACCCACGATCCATAATCTCGTCATGCGTCACTAGTTTTACCGTGGCAGGAGCCGTATTTAAATCTTCTGCTTTCTTGGAAACGGAGCTGACCGTTACCCCAACATTTTCACGCTTAACCTCATCAAAAATAGAGTCAAAAACGATGTTTCTATAACTAGAAACAAAGTTACTGTTGGAGCTAACGATTTGTTCGATATACAATTTGGCATCGTCCAACCTGTCCTCTACAATGGCGGTTAGAGCAAGCAATTCTCTTGCCTTATTGAGTTCTACTGTTGAGCCAAAGGCTTGGTTGCGCACGCAGAGTTCCAGATTTCTTTTGACGCTGGCAAAATCGCCAATATCATAGCTATCTGTGCTAATTTCTACGGTATTGACATTACATGCTCCATTTTGTGCAAAAGCAGGGGCACTACATACTAGCAGAAAGAAAAGAAAGAGGGAACTGAGAGAATTTTTCATGGGGTGGTGGTTCCTTATTGGGTACTGCGATTATTTTTGAAGCAATTCATTAATTTCCAACGGCCAAACCTTTAGTGTTCGATCATTACTTATGGAATAGGCTATTTTCTTTTTCTCATCGACTGTGAATCCAGTGATCCAGCTTCGGTGTCCTTGAAACTTAATTCTGGAAGATATACTAGCAGACAGCGGAATGTCTTTGTCAAAGACAAAGAAAACGAGACCACCATCAAATCCTGTACTCAACATCAATTCGGTACCATACTCATAAGGCATAGTCACCAACTGACTAACTTTGGTAGCATGGATGGTGAAAGACTCTGTGGATTTTTGTTTGGTTGGATCAATACTCCAGATATTTCCGTTTTCTAGTCCTAACATCCACCGAGAATGAATTGTCGACCAGGCAGCACTATAGATTTTTGCCGAGGCTTTCACCACCAATTCAGGAACGCCTGTGGCAAGACTAGACTTGTAAAACTCGTCTCCTTCTACCCAAAACACAGGTTTATTTAGATCACCAACCAGTTTTTTGGCATTATCATCCTTGATGGCGACAAAACCATTGTCTTTCTCGTATTGGTAAAATACCGTGCTTCCGTCTATTTGTTTGGCAATCCACATATTGGCTGGACCATATGCCTTAAAGAACCCTTTGATCTGACTTACTGGTAATTTGGTTGTCAAGTCACCAATTGTTGAGGTAGTTAGGTCAATCAAAAATAGCGTGCCGTTAAGGTTTGTACCAATGATTTGGGTGTCACTCAAAAAGTCAAAAGATTTAATATACCCGGTTTTAATAACGGCTTTTTCTAGTAGGGATGGCTGGGTGGCGTACACCCTAAGCTCTCCATTGATGGTATAAACCGCCAGTTTATCCTTGGCTTGCGATAAGGAAAGAAGCTTGGCTGGGAACTCCAAATTCACATCCATCTCGGCTACTTTGGAGGAATTAACTCCATTTAGCAAGGCATTAAAAATGTCAGATTGTAACGGAAAACCACCATTGGTGAAATTTTTCTGGTAGGCGCTTTTGACCAATTCTATGCCTCTTGCAAAGTCCCGGTTGGCAAAATAGCCCAAGGCCTCCAGGGCAGAGGCTCTGGCTTCTTGCTGGTTCCTTAGCCGTTCACTTTTCTCAAAATTGTTTTTTGCATCAATTGTGGCATCATTGGCCAATTTTTCATTTTTAATAGCTACATCTTTTGCGTCAGATGCTTGTTTCTCTGCTATTTTAGCAGCATTCAAAGACAATACCGCCATGCCACGTTGAACTACAGCTTCTTCCTGGGCAATTATCGCTAATTTGCGATCCTCTTCTGCTACTTTTTTTGCTATATTTTCCTTTTCTCTAGCTACAACTGCATCCTTCCGTTCCTCTTCTGCTTGCTTCTGAGCTTCTACGGCTTCTTCTTTAGACTTTATCGCGAGTTCTTGCTGGATAACCGCCGAATTTCGTTCCAAATAAGCCAACAGTGCAGTGAAAGACGATAATAGGAAGGCAATACTTACTGCAATACTGATACGAACGGAGTTTCTCAACAAGCTGGCCCGCTTTTTCTGTTGGGTCTTTATCTCCTCATCTAGGTAATTTTTGGAAAGCAGAAGGAAACTAGAAAATAACTCTTTGTCGATATTATATTTCTCTTCCCAATCATATGCTATGAAAATCTCTTCTTTTAAGGTAAAGGCTTGATCCAAACGATCCTTACCAAGAAGAAGTCCTCTGCCGTTAAAATATTCCTGAGCTATTCCCTCGAATCGTTTAAACTGTTTGAATGCTATTTCTTCATTTCCAACCCAGTTCTTTAATTCCTTCCATTCAATGGCATACTCTGGAATATTTAATTGATAAGCTCCACCTCTTTCCGATAAAATTTTATACTGGTCAGATGTTGCTAATTGCAGCAAGAAATCAACATGCTCTTTAGGCAATTGGCTAACTGACTGAACTTCTTCGCGGGATAATTCAATTGGATTGGCACTCGTGCCATAAACATAGATAAATGCCCTAAAAAAAGCTTCTAAATTCTCCCCTGGAACCTGAACACTTGCCGCAGAAAGAAACTTAGACCCTATATTATCTAAAAACTGAGCTAGAGAACTTTGATCTATAGCTTGACTACCTTCACTACCTATCCCCTTATTTAAATCGTTTTTAAAGAATTGCGCAAAGAAAAGAAGTTTGCCCAAACTTGTAGTCTTGGTTCGCCTGCTTTCCAAAAAGAAGTTTGTTACGTCAGGCGTAAGCTGAGCACCCAAAATAGCAGCTAGTCCATCCTCTAAAACATCTAGAGCCAAATCAGTAGTTAGTTCAGATATGAACACACAAGAAGAGATGAAGGATTCTCTTCTCGAGATGTCAATAAAACGCTGCGTAAGGTGATTAGGAAGAAGATAAATTACTTTGGCTAATGATCCTTTTTCTGGACCCGTAACCTGCGCAGACAGAAAAGCAATCACCTCATCCGTGATTTTACGAATCTCGATAAGGTGGTATCCTGTTGACGCTTGAATTTCATTAGTGATGGCTTCCAATTCGGAAGAGTGATTGACCTGGCGTTTGGATTCGAATAAATTCGTTTCGCTTAGCTTATTAACCAGAAAATCATCCAATAAATGGTCTTCCGTTTTTATCAAAAAAAGCAAACCTTTCCCATCTAAGTGTTGGGTGATTTGTGATTTTATCGTGTTTAATTCTAAAGAAAATCCCTTACTCATTCGTTAAAAATTTTAGACTCTGTTAGGCAAACAACTAGCATAAATACCTTTTATGATTGTGTTTTTTCCTTTGTTGTTTTATTTTTTTGCTGATGAAAATATCTCTTCATATAGATTTGTAGCTCCCGTTTGCCAGGTTTTTATTTCACCGCTTTCATCTACAGTCAAAAGTGTTTTGACCTTTCCGGTTGGAACCAATGCAAAATCCCATATCCACTTATCAAAACCTTCTATTTTATAAGAATAATTTGCAACGTAATCATTACTTAACCTTTTGAGGCTAAGGTCGAATATGTTGGCAGTTTGATCTAGACTCGCAGAAAATAGTTTTTGGGATGTGGGATCATAAGCCAAACTGGTAATTCGCGTCTTGTGAGCTGGAATTATAAATTCAGTCCTAACGGTGAAGACATTACCCAGGTTGAGTGTTCGACAGATGGCTATGTCGCCACTTTCCATTCCTAAGTACAAACTTTGCCCAAAACTTATTGCTGCGGTTATGGTAGATTTTTTAAGGTCCGCACTGATTGGTTGCGTTTGAAGCGATGCCATATCAAGTAGAGTAAGTGAATTGTCCTTACCTATTACGAGCAATTTTTCTTCATTCAATTTGAATAGGCTCTCAGCCGTAAGGGAATCAATAGGCACAAGTTTGGAAGGATTGTTAATGTCGATTTTAATTACCTTACCCGCCACCAAACCAAAAACACCACTGCTTGAGGCTATCAGTTGCTCTACAATTTGGTTTGGAGCCAAACCTACCTCGAGGACTTTATTAACACCCGTAGTCGTATTGAATTGAAAAATTTTTCCACTGACTGTGCCAATGATAACCTCCTTAGCATTGATAAAATCAAGACTTCGGATTCGTTCCCTTTCTATAGTAAACCTACTTAATGGGACAGAACCTTGGCCCAATGCTCTCTTGGAATACAGTAGAATACCATCATCCCCACCTGTCGCAATAGAACCCGCTGATGAAACGCTTATTTTTCGAAGTCCACTTTTAACTGAAGCCAATTCCGATGGCATTCCACTAAGCTTACCACTTTCAACCAACTTACGACGGAGCTCTAGCAGTAATTGGTAAAGGTCATTATTGGGGAGATTTGCTTCTTTAAATGCCAGTGTATTCTTTTTGTAGATGTCATACGTTTTCTGCACCTCATCGAGTAAGGCACGCATTTCCTCCTCTAGGAAGTCCTTTTTTTGAACCTTATTTCTTAAGGATAAGACAGAATTAAGAGTTTCTTGATAGGCCCGAGCATTTTCTGCTCGTTTAGTGGCCTCTTTTTCTTTATCATTTGAATTTACAAGGTCATCCCTTGTTTCTTGCAAAGTTTGATTAGCTTTTTCAATCTTTTCATTTGCCTCTTTTGTTTTCTGAAGTTGATTTCTCGCCTCTTCTGCTGATTTGGTGGCATTTTCAGATGCTATTCTTGCCCGATTAGATTCGATATTTGCCAACTTCTCGTTAGTTGTAGCCAATTCTAAAGCCGCCTCAGCTTCTATAAAGAGGGTATCGGCGCGTTCCTTTGCTAACCTAGCTTTTTCAGTTTCTTTGACCGCTAATTCACGGGCCTTTTGAGCTTCAACTTCTTTGCTTTTGGCATCGAAGGCGAATATTCCAATCACAAGTAAAATTACTAAACCACCAAGAAGACCAAAAACTCCTACTTTTCGTAGCTGTTTAAGCTTTTCTTTTTGTTCTTGTTCTTTTTTTAAAATTTCATCCTGAAATTTAACCTTACTCGTAAGTAGGTAAGCAATGGTTCGATGGTGATTGTCATCAAATTGTTTAGACCAAAGTTCATCTGGCTGTTGGGTCTCGTACCACTCAAGAGCTAAATCGAGATCGGGTGTCTTCAAATAATCTGTTAATCCTTTGTCGAAAAGGGTTGCCTTTTCGCTTAATCTCTTGTAGAGATCTTGGGACTCCTTTTCTTCTTTGATCCACTCAACCAATCGAGGCCATTGAGGGATAAACTGTTCATTTTTGATATCGATAACTGCTGAATCAGAAATGACACTATGGTCTTTTATTTCCAGCCTTTCCTGATAAGGAAGTACCACATCCAATAAAAAAGGGAAGTTGTGCTGTATGGTTTGAAGCAGCGGACTCAATTCCTTCAGGTTTGAACCTGTTACTTGGAGAAAATGGTCTATACGAATTGGCTTTCTAAGCCTCGTACCTTCCTGAGTAACTGTAATTTGCTTTAATAATTTTTCAAGTAATTTTTTTTCAATCTCCCCACAGTTATTATAAAAAACTTCCAACCTGTCCGAATACAAACTTTCTCTGGAAACTTGTTGAACTGCCTCAAGCGTAATTTCTTGTCCGAATGATTTGTTTAAAATTTCAATGGTCTGGTTTAAGAAAATCTTTACCAACATTAAATTTTTAAGATCTTTCCCAAAATGATTGTAAACCAAATCGATGGCATCCTTACTAATTGTTTTTTGAGATGGCTCTAAGTGGGTTTGAACTAGTTCAGAAAATTCCGATTTCCTAAACTGGGGAAGGTTGTATTGTGAAGAAGATAAGGTCTCATAAAAAGTACGGTATTCAAAAAGTCGAGACATATAATCTGCTCTCAAAACGATTAAAAAATAGACAGGCAAGTTTGAATTGCCCACACATTTACTGATGTTTTGAATAAAGCTTTTTACTGTTTGGTCCCAATCAAACTGGTTAGTGGCAACTTCACGGTATTGGAAAAGATCTTCAAAATTATCAATAACCACAAGGGAGTTAAAGGCATTAGTAATCCCAAGTTTTTGACTGCAAACATTTTTTAATCCGTCACTTGTAGCCCGCATGGCTTCGGCAAGAAAAACTTCATCCTCTAATTTTTGCTTTCCTTTTTCAAGTCCTAGTTGCGCAATACCTGCCGCTAGATTCTCCAATGGGGTCACTCCAGGCCGAATGATAACTGATTTCCATTTTCTACCTGCAATACCCAAAAAACCCTTCTCCATTTCTGGAATCAAACCTTGCTTAATAAGGGAACTTTTGCCAGACCCATTTTCACCGAATAGACCTACCAGATGAGAATTTTGAAACAAACTAAGCAAATCAAACACCTGTCTTTGCCTTCCGGCTAAACGTTCAATCACTCTTCCGGAAGGTTCTTTTTGGGAACTTAAAGATTCCATAAATTACAATCTTGGATTAGACTATTTGGCATGAAAGAAGGAATAAATAAGACAACTAAATAAATAAATTATACAAGACTTACTAAATCTAGTTAGTTGTTAACTGAGTATTTTTTTTGATATGACAGGACAACTTTCAGGGTTGGAACTACCTAATCTCATAAGATTTAAAGGTAGTAAGTCCTAGGTAAAAATCCAAGTGCCCCATATTAAACAAGGTATATTGAGCCAAAGAAAAAAAAAAAACCTCTTGACTTAAAAAGAAAATGGAAGCTTGAGACTTTGCTAGCTTAATAGAATTTTTTAACCAATAAATTAACTAAGAACCTCAAAATATACAAGGCCAGCAACACAAAAAACCAAACAAAATAGGATAGTTGGACTAGGTAAATTTCGTCAATCGAATTCATCACGGAGGAGGAAGCCTTCAAGTCCATTGAAATCATTACTGGAAAACATAGCCAAATGCTCAGGTAGGAAAATAACATAAATAGCATAAATTCTTTTGCAAGTACTTTGGTTGGAAGTTTTGCAACTGCTTTAACGTCCACTTTCATGGCTTATTTATTTTCATTAATCCCCCATACTTTTCTACCAAATAACTCACTCCTGCTCCTATAAAAAAGAGTAAAAAGAAGCTCCAATTATTCTGGTTTAACCAGCCAAAAAAGAAGAAAATACCTAGAAATAGGAGGCAAAAAATAGACAATACAATCACTCGATATAGTTGCCTAGCTAGGATGGTTTCTCTAAATCTCCAATCTGAAAACGCAATCACAAGTGCAATAATAAGAGCCAAGGTGGCCATGGCGAAAGTGACTACAAAAAGCTTTTTATAGGTTTGGAAGATGACTGCAATTTTAATGGGATAGCCATCAATTTCCTTCAGAGGATCTTTGATGTACACGACGTCTCCAGTAAACTTTTCAGCCACAACATCCCAAACCTCTTCTTGTCCTAAATCATACCCAAGCGCATACAAACCCACTCCTTTAAATTTTTTAAAGAGGGCCAAATCCATTTTTTTGGATAGGGTATTGGCATCATCATACCACCCTTCAATGGAGGTATCATCTGGAAATTCAAGAAAAAAGTAATTGGTCATGGATGTTTCATCCAGCGTAGGTGTAATCATGTACATGCTATCCTTGGATTGAAAAACCCTATTCACCTCTGACAAGGTAAGCTTTCGTTCAAAATCCGAGGTATAGTACCCTTCCGTAGCATCGTATGATCCAGACCATTGCGCTCCATAAAGTGGCAATGCGAGAATTGACTTTTCCGCGATTAACCCGCGGTCAAGGTAGATGAGCAATGTATTTTCAAGGCTAGGACCTCCTGGGACTTCATTTCTAAGGGGAGCAATCGCTGCTACACTGCCATCAATCTCATGGTAATCCATGCCTTTTACAATAAATAAATCTACCGACTCATTCAACTGAACCAAGTCAAAAGGAAACTTGTCTGCATCTGCAGGAACCACCAAGGAAACGATCATTCTTTTTGTGACAAAACGGGAATCCAAATTGTCTTTCAAAAACGCCACAAAATCTAAAAACTTGGTTTCCCTGTCCAGAGGAACATCGGTAAATTCAAGTTCAATCCCATCTGCATCACGCTCTTTCAAAAGCGCTGATACCGAATCAAGAGTGGTGTTCCACAATGTTTCATCTTTCAGAAAGGCCAGGTGATTATTTTCACCTTCCAAAGAGAGACTTAACAATACTTTAGTTTGGTTCTTTTTAGCTGAATCCAACAGATCTGTTTGTCTCCATTGGGTGATTTGTGCTGGATTGATGTAGCTGCCTGTTTTGGGATCGATCTTAAAAGAGAAAAAGGAAATCGTAGAAATCAACTTGAAATCATATGTTTTCCAGACGTCTCCCATCCAATAGGGATACCAAGTATATACTTCAACATCTTTACGAAGTGCCCGTTGATCTCTACCCTGACGCATGTAGGAAAGGGAAGCAGAGTCAAATTCGAGGGCCTGCAAATTGCGATTGGTTTTGGGACCATTTAACGCATCATAGAGGGTCGCATATTGATTGATAAACTCTTTTTGTTGCAAGGGGGTGAGCTCGCTATTTAGGCTGTCCGGATCTTGTGCAACCGAGTCCGCAATACCTAACTTTTTCATGAGCTTATCAGAAGCTCCTTGAGCCTTTTTGATTCCCGAGGTGACCTTCCTGCCACCAGATTTAAGCTTATTGACTTCTTTGCAACCAGCAAAGGTTAACAGAAGAAAAAGTAATAGGCCAGCGTAGGTTAGTATAGAATGCTTCATAATAAGGTTAACAGTATAGTCTCTTCAAATCCTTCCACGTCAACTTCTTGCTTAATTGTGAATTTTTTAAGCGTGAGCGAAATAATTTTTAATCCAAAATCTAGATCATACAAATCTGACGTGTTAGAAAATTTTACTTGAACGGTTCCGTTTCCTAGCATTTGTTTTGATTTAAAAAACGCATAATTGGCTTTGCTATTTGGGCTTACCTTCCACGCCTCTACGGCAGGATTGCTTTGGTTGGACCAAAGTAATTTCCGCTGAGAATCTAGGAAAGAAACCGTTAGGTCAGGAAAGGAGAATTCGGGAAGGTAAGTAAATGATTTTCCACTCAATTCCTTCACTGAAAAGTCTTCCAAAGGGTCTTCTCTGTAAATTTCCCTTCTTGAAACTTGTAAGTTATCCTTCTCCGTGTGCGGAAAAAAGAACACAGAAAAACCCAAAACTTCGTTTTCAATACCAAAATCAAGTTGCTTTTGCAGCACCGAGTTGCCTTTAAGATTTGCTCTGTGTGTGAGCACCACTCGCTCGTCCATCAACGTTTGATAAATGGTATCCTGTACGAGTGCATCCACCAGTTCTTTCCTTAACACGACAGACTTGATTTTTTTTACTACAACATATTCTGCTCGAGGGGTTACATGAACTGTGATCGTTCCTTTTTCTTTTAGTGGCCCAGTATTCCGCAGGACAATTTCGACCTCGCCTGATTCGCTGGCGACAAAGGATAAGTTGATTTGCTTTCCTCGCTTCCTTGCTACTGCTTTCGCAACCGAAACTTGGTTAAGCAATAGTTCAATCTTTCCAGCGTTGCCAATCCCCTCCTCTACTACATAACTGAGCGTGAAAGAGTCTCCTTCAATTACTTCCAACGTAAGTCGTTGGGTTCTATTTTTTGGAGATAGCTCAATTGCCTGGCCCATAACTTGCTTAGCCACAGGACTGGCCGCCTTAAATCCTAAAAAATTTACCAAATCCGCCCTAGGAATGAGCACCTTCTTTGTCTCGTTCAACAGCTGATGAAGACTGTCTACCTTCTGCATGTTAAATGAAATGATAGAATCAGTGAGATTCAACTCCTCTGCAATAAACAAGCTAAAATCGCTTGCTGAGACAAAGGTTTGGGTCGAAAGGGTGTCAGCTCCAGCGAACCTGCTACCTGTAGAAACGGGCACTTTCTTTGCAGCTTGAAGGGATCCGAGTACAAAAACCAAGCATCCAACCACTAACAGACTTTTTGTTTTCCAGTTAATCACCTGTTTATTTGTTTATTTACCTCTCTCCCTAAGTCTCTGTACAGCTCTTGTACTTTCTTTTGCTTGTCGGAAACGAGTTCCTTCTTCATATTTTGGACTTCCCGCAACTTACTAGAATACCCTTGCTCAACTTGCTGTCCACTTTGATACATATTATTGATATATTCCATTTTAAAGTTGTTTTCCTCAAGGGCTAAAAAATCATCATACGGCCCTTTGGAAGAAAATAATTTGGTCAAAACTGGGGCGATTTCAACAAAAAGAATCATCATGGTCACCATCCAAGGTGCCCAACTCTCTAAGTTATGTAATGCCTGAAGTCTAGAGAGTAGCCCTAAGGAAAAGTTAGCTTTGATATTTTCTTTATCCTCTTCCAATAAGGAAGCCTGCTCACCCTTACTTTTTTCCAGAGCCATTTTACCCTCTCGAATATCAACCTCCTTGGATTCGTATTCTAGAATAAAATCTTCGTACTTCTTTTGCTTACGCTCACATTCCTTTCCACTACCGTATCGACCTGTGCCACAAGTTCCGTCACACTCGCATTTGTACTCCTGATAGTAAAATTCCTTTAAATCAAAAAATTCACGAAGCTGAACATCTAACTTCTTCTTCTCCGCATCTATGTTGGTAATCGCCGTAAAGTATTCCTGCTCTGCAAGCGCTATGCGCGCTACCACTTCATCGTTAAGTTTTTCTTCAATTTCTGACTTAAAAAGTTGTAACTCTAGGGGTTTAGATACCACCAAAGCAATCATGACAGATAAAAATAGGCGCGGACTTATTTGAATTACTTCCTTCCAAAAATCGCCTTTCTTCCTTAGTGTCGCTACGATATATCGGTCCAAATTGAATATAATCAATCCCCAAAAAAAGGCAAGAAAAAAATTTATATAGGAACCTTCAAAGATTAAACTGAATGCAAAATAGGAAGAAAGCATAGCTAAAATTCCTGTAAATAAGACAGAGGCACCAATGCTTACGTGCTTTACCTTTTCGGTATCTGGACATTTGTCCAAAACCGATTTGCTCACTCCTGAACAAAACAAAAAGAAAGCACTTAGTCCCATCCTACTTTTTTACCTTAAATAGTGAAAACACTTTGGATAACAAGGACTCATTTTCAACTACCTGGTCCACTTCATTTACGCTTCCTTGATTCATCTTCTGGGCAATTTCATCGTATTCTTCATCCTGAAGGCTAGAGGTTTCCTTTGACACTGGATAAAAGTGGAATTCCTTACTTGCTACTGTATTTAAGAAATGCATCTCAAAGTTTAAACTTGATTTCTCAAAACAGACAAAATTGTGAAATCCAATGTTATTTAATTTACCTAGGCGAGATTCAAACAAGGTTGTTCCCGGTTTACAAACCCATTCAATTTTCACCACGTCACTCATGTATACCGCAAATATTTCATTGTTTTTTGAAACAGAATCTATCGGCACATAATCGTCAACTTCCTTATTGAAAATGGAAACAGACAACTTTAAGTGATCAACTTCTAAACACTTAATAAAAATAGACAAAGAAGTTTTACTTTTTTCATTTTTGGAGGTAATTGTTAGAAAAGTGTCCTCTTCTATAGTGATTCGCTCCTCCCCTTGTGCTTCAAGCATTTTATTACCTGGGGTCAACACGTTGGTATTGGCATTTGTAGACTCCCAAAAGAAACTTATCTCCTCTCCTTTGGTGGCAAAATACTTTTCAGCGGTAAAGCTTAATTTGATTTCCTGGGAATACGAATTCACCATCCGGCTTACGTCCATCAATCCCTCAAAATCTTGGTGTTTTTTGTAAAAGAAATCAGCAAAATCAACCTCTGCCTCCAAACGCTTGTTACTGTAATACAGTCGGTTATCAAAAATGGAGAATTGTTCGAACCCCTCGTCAAAGGCAGTAACTTCTATGATGCCCACCTTGGCGCCTGCCTGGGTGATTCGGTGAAATAAATTTGCATTTTCGAGTGTCCTGTATCCTTTAGGAAGTAAAATGATTAGCTCAAAATACTTTCCTGCTACCTGCGCTTTAAGTATTTTGTTAGCTAATGCTAAGAATACCTCCCCATCAATAAGCAATTGAGCTTGATGGTGAAAATTATCCAACTGCTTATTGAGTTCGACTTCAATTCCTTCAGGCCAGTAGCAGTAATCAAACATCCTACGTTAAATTTACAGGTGATAAACTTATCGAAATTTCCACTAAAATAAGACATCTTAAGGGATATTTACTCTATAGAATCAACTTTGATTGCATTGTTGCCCTATTTCATTGCCCTACCCTCTTTGGCCATTTCCCGCAGTAAGCCTCCTTCTATGTCGAGTGAATTTATTTGATCACGTTGGTCCCGCTTGGAGCTAAGCCAGGAAAATTGGATTGCATTGCCAATGGCAGCACCGGATACTTCGTATTTTTCAGCCAATTTCTTTGTAGAAACATCCTTTGCAATGCTGAAATTCTTCAAGGCATTATCCCACAAGACAGTGCGTTCGTCCACCGACGGTAAATTAAAATACAATATGGATTGAAAACGTCTGACAAAAGCTCGGTCGATATTGGGTTTCAAGTTGGTCGCCAAAATCACTAATCCATCGTACTCTTCCAATCGTTGTAACAGGTAAGAGGTCCCTTGGTTGGCATACTTGTCCTTAGAATCATTGATTTCTGTGCGTTTAGAAAAAAGCGAATCCGCCTCATCAAAGAATAGCACCCAGTTTTTGTGCTCTGCAACATCCAAAAGCCTGGAAAGATTTTTTTCCGTTTCTCCGATATACTTAGAAACCACTTGGGACAAATCGATTCGGTAAACCGGTAGACCATTATTTTTCCCAAGAATAGCCGCAGTGAGGGACTTACCTGTACCTGGAGGACCATAAAATAATGCCCTATAACCTGTTCTAAAGCTCTTCCGCAAATTCGGTGAGGCCTTAATTTCATCTCTAAATTTGATCCAATTTAAAATCAACCCCAATTCATCCATCAATTGTTTATTGAGAACCAAATCATCGATCTGCAATTGTGTGGTCAGTTCCTTGGCAGGAAATTGTGACGAAAATTTAGGAGAAATCTTTTCTCCAGAGATCAGGTGATAAAAAAAATCTTCATTAATCTGAAGGCTATTGGACCAAAAAGATTCGTTCTCGGAATTTTTTTTCAACGAAAGTATCTGGCGTTTTGAAAAGAAATGCTCCTCAGAAAAGACCTTGTATAAATCTAGCCTTTTCAATAAATCCTTTCCATTCAATACGAAATTCACGGTCTCAACCGTAGGAATAAATCCTTTATGAGACCTAGCTTCCACACCACCAAATTCTGAAAATGGCCTTCCAATGGATTTGTTTTGTATAAAAAAACAATCAAAGGATTGGGGGCTAAGCAAAGGGACCATACTCATCAACAAAATCACCCGCTCCTTAGGATCTAACCTATAGTTAGTTACGAACTGTGTATAGGGAGTGTCCTCCCCTAACCAATTAGGAGGTTCTGGGAAAAGAAAATCAGGCGATGCCTCTTCAAAATAGGCACTCATCCGTAGGTCAAGAATGGCTTCTAACCACGCAAGATCTTGTAAAATAGGCTTTATTAACTGCTCAGTACTAGTTTTTATCTCCATTGAACATTCAATCTTTTTTTCATCCAACCTAAACTTATCATGGAAATATTCCAATTCATGGTATCCATCAGCACATCATAGGCTTTTCTCTCTACAATCAATTCCCACCTGTTGTCTTTTTCATACAGCATGCCCTGTCGAGTAAGAAAGGTTTCCCTAAAGGTCTCGAGTTTTGTGCCGCGCATTTTTTCCCAGTTAAATATAGTACCATTGATCAATTTCCTTACCAACTCATCCTCCTCTACTGTCACCTCAAAACTAGGAGAGATGGGTGTATTCAAAGGAACACCACATAAAATTTTATTCAAACTCAAGTCCCATTCTTCGAATGATGTCAATCCTGTGGCAAGATACTGTAGCAATTGAACCGCTCTTTCTTCTGATTTCTGACCTTTAAATTTACCTTGTTCAACTAAGCCAAGTGCGGCAAAAAACCTGCCGAAAAATGGCCAGCAGAGTATCATTCCCGCATTGGAGATGCTAACTCCCTCTCCTAGGTTGACCTCCTCGGCTTCAATAAGTAAAGGCTGCTCCTCCGCTTCCTTCTTTTCATCCTGCTCCTCAAGGACCTTCTTTACTTTCCTACTAGCATGTTGGATCAAAACCAACACTTCGGCATTTTCATCCCTACCTGTAAACACAGCCGCGACCACAGAAGGACTTTTTCTATCCACCCATAGCTCGAAAACTGGCAGCAATAGCGCTACCAAGTGCTTGCTGGCTGCGCCACCTTTGGACAGACTTTCTGCAAAAAATAATATCCTGTCTACTGGATGTTGAATGCGCAAATCCGCAAAAAAATTACTCCCTGTTTTTCTTTTCACTTCTTCCACCAACTTGTCAAGCTCTTTGGAAAGCTTGGGATGTAACAAGTCATAAAACCATTTTTCGTCTACATACCTAAGCAAGTTGAAGAGGATTTTTTTCTTCTTAGCATTTAACAAACTCGAAAGCACTATACCCCTTATCTGAACCAATTCGGCACCATTTTTCCCCACCAATTTCTTCACAAAGGCTTGCAAACTCCCCTCCTCCTTGGGAAGTACTCCATAGGCTAGGTAAAAGTTAAGCAGGTCGACGAAGCTCATTTTTAATGGCTGCGGCGCCACATCTTGATCATATTGCTCGAAAAATGTAGGGCTGTCCTTTCTAAATTCGATCCAACCCTGAGAGCTATCGACTAAGGCCTGCTGGAAAGAGGTATACCCTTCCTTTAGTTGAAGAATACCTTTGAAAAATAGTTCTTGCTGCTTCCCTAGACTGTAGCTGTTTCTGAAAAAACTATTTTTAAATATTTCTAAAAAAGTAGCCACGCTACCTGTTGAGGCCACATCAAAAAATAATCTAAACCAAATCTTTAAGAATGTTTTGCCATTCAAATCCCTCAAATACGGGTCATTTACCAGATTAAAATAGGCTTTAATCTGCTCATTTGTTTCCAATTCTAAAATTGGTGCAGGAATAATTTCTACGAGAGCCCAACCTCTTGCTTGATTAAAAAAGTACTTTTTTTCAGCTTCTTTCCAGCTAAGAAGTTTCGCCAACGAGTCATAAGTAGCTTCCAGGTCTACTTTTCTGTTATCCCATAGCCCTTCTTCTGCCAAAATATCAACCACCGCTGTTGCTAGGTAACCTGCAGATCTTGTACGGGTAGTAGAATGGAAAAGAAAAACCAACCAAGCCCGAAAAAAAATTTCAATTTTTCCCGAATCTTGAACAGTAAAGATTTTCAAAATTCTTTCCACCTGCTCAACAGAAATAGCTATTCGCTCTTTTCTGTGTTTTTCCTTGATCAAGACCAACAGGCCTTTGTAATTTACTAGGTTGAAAAATCTTCGACTTAAAATAGGATACTTGACTTTATCAAAAAAAGTCAAAAATTCATTTTTATTCTCTGTTGCCAACCTAGTGATGTAGTCGTTAAACTCTTCAGAGAAACTTCCCTCAAAGGTATGGGCAACAGGAAAGGAGGAAAAGTAAACTAAACTTTCAAGGATTGGTAAGATAGACGGCTCTTCTTTCTTAAATCCACCACGCGCCACGAGATAGGAAAATCCGTCAACTAGTTCAAGGGAAGTGAAACTTGAGAATGACTTGATGCCTACACTGTCCTTTTGAAGTTCTCTTTTTTTCACATACCCCTGCAAGTCTTTCCAAAACTTGGCTGAAATGAACCGAGCATCTAAGGCATTTCCTAGGAGCTCTACGACCACCTCATCTCTAACATAGGAGCCTCCTTCAAAAATCTCTTTCCAAAGAATTTTTTCAATGAAGCTTTCTAAAGCAACACCTTCCAATTTTACCCATTTGGTCTCCTCAAAATAGCTCGTTAAGGCAGAAATGCTAGCATTCCAATCAAATGAGGAACGCTGAACTAAAAAGTCTAGCACTTGCTTTTTTAGCCAGTTAGGTGCCTGAACTAAGACAGCATCTTGAAATTCGGGATTGTATCGATGCGTCAGAATTAGCTGATAAAATACCTTGGCATATTTTGTCGTCAGGAGTTTGAGTAAAATCTCCTCATTGTATTTTTTTGCTTCTGAGAAAATCCCATAAACCTCTTCAAGACCCAAAATCCCAAAAAGCCTAGCTACCAACTTCGCGGAATTACTCGACTGTTTTCGTTTTTGAACCGATGGTACATTTGAAACTGAAGGAACTGCCTTTTTTTCCTCGCGAGGCATACTTTGCTCGTTCATCTTCAAAAATTCCTCTACTTTTTCTTGTAAGAAGGAATTAGACAGTTTGCTTTCGGGAAGTGAAAAAAGGCGAGGATACAACCAGGTAAATAATTTCTCTTCTAGTGCCTCTGCCTTATTTTTCTTTAGGAGTTGCTGAATCAATTCCTTTTGTGCCAATGACATCGTAGATGCTAATGAACTCGCTTCATCTTCTATAGGAATGCCTTGATCACTCAACCTCAAAAATTCCTCTACTTTTTCTTGTAAGAAGGAATTAGACAGTTTGCTTTCGGGAAGTGAAAAAAGCCGAGGATACAACCAGGCATATAGTTTCTCTTCTAGTGCCTCTGCCTTATTTTTCTTTAAAAGCTGCTGAATCCATTCTTTTTGAACTGCTGGCATCCTATCCGCTAACGAACCGGACTCTTCTTTCTCAGCAGGCATACCCTTTTCGTTCAACCTCAAAAATTCCTCTACTTTTTCTTGTAAAAAGGAATTAGAAAGTTTGCTTTCGGGAAGTGAAAAAATGCGAGGATACAACCAGGTAAATAATTTCTCTTCTAGTGCCTCTGCCTTATTTTTCTTTAGGAGTTGCTGAATCAATTCCTTTTGTGCCAATGACATCGTAGATGCTAATGAACTTGCTTCTTCTTGTATAGGAATGCCTTGATCACTCAACCTCAAAAACTCCTCTACTCTTTCTTGTAAGAAGGCATTGGAAAGTTGGCTTTCGGAAAGTAAAGAAAGCCGAGGATACAACCAGGTAAATAATTTCTCTTCTAGTGCCTCTGCCTTATTTTTCTTTAGGAGTTGCTGAATCATTTCCTTTTGTGCCAATGACATCGTAGATGCTAATGAAATTGCCTCATCTTCCACAGGAATGCCATGATCACTCAAACTCAAAAATTCATCTACTTTTTCTTTTAAAGAAGCCAAAGAAAGTTGGCCTTGGGGAAGCGTAACAAGCTGATGATATAACCATGTGTATAGTTTTACCTCTAGTTTTTCCGCCTTATTTTTCTTTAGGAGTTGTTGAATCCAATCCAGATATTCTGGCAAAATAGCGGTTAAACGGGGTCGAATTAGTTCAGCGACTTTAAAAAACACCTGCTTGCTGATTGCCTCAGTTACCGGGAGAGAAAGAGCTATTTTTTTAATCATGGCTGCTGAAACCATCTTTTTATTGGACTGCAAATAGGTAAGCAACTGCAAAACATCTACTTCCTTGGTCGGATAAATACCTTGAATGCCATATTTTTTTACCCAAAAATTGAATTCAGCCGAATTCAATTTCACCCGTGCATTCGATTTTTTTTCTAATAATAGCGGAATCACAAACTCTCCGAGAGGCAGCGTATACTTTTCGGAAAATTCCTCCCAAAGTTCAAAAAGTCGAGACGCATTAGTGAGAGGAAGTGTCTGCAGTTTTGTTTGTAACCAGGCAACAACTGCAGCAGGTAATGATCCATACTGATCTTGATACAATCCTCCAAACAAGGATGCCAACTCCTCCTTATTTTGGTAATTGGTACTCCATTCTTGCTCTTTTTCATCGGTTGAAAACAGCAGCAAGTCTAAGGGAGTATAGCCTTTTCTTTTTAGGATATCTTTAGCATATAACCCTCCCAAAGTCTGATTAAAATTAAAGATTCGGTACTTTTTATCTCCATTAGAAATAGATTTAAGGGTTAGAAAAAGTAAATTTTTATAGCTAATTCCATACTTCAACGCAGTCTTCTTAAACAAAAGACGAAGGTAATTTTCATCTGAAGTAGATTGTAAATTCTTGTTTAGAAAGAGTTCAAAAGTAATTTCATTTATCGATTTCTTTACTTGAATTACGGTTTGGTTGATCGGCTTATATACTTCTTGAACTTGATCAAATACATCGACTACCCACTCTAAAAGCTTTCTTTTTTGAGGAGCCACTTTAGAGAAAAATGCCAAAATAGCCTCTTGGGACAAACTGTCAAGAAAGCGTTTTTTGACAACCTGTGATTTTCCATACGTTAGCAAAAACGCCACTAATCCATCCCAATCTTGAACTAATAACGCGTTAAATAAGGTATTTATATTTCTATACCGGTAGGAAGAACTCCTACTATCTGCCAGAATATGGCCATGCATTAAAAAAAATTGAAACTTTTCGAGTAACTCTTCCCTTGCAACCGCAGAGCCTAAAAGGGGTCGGGTACCCTCTTTTGCCTCTTTCCTAGTTGATCTAACTGGTTCTTGAAGAATAGGATTTGATGAATTAGGCATTCTTAATTGGTAAGAAGAGGCCACCTCTGAACCAAAACGATTTTCTAACGCCAGTAACACGGCAGATCTAAAACTGGGCTGTTGGTTGATTCGTTGAGGATTCATTAAGAGATCCAACAGTATACTTTTAAACATGACCGACACAGACTGCGCATCTAAGTGCCGGTATTGCTCTCTAAAAAAGATTTTTAGCCGGGAAATTTCTTCGTTGGAATCAATTTTTTTGTATTGATTGTCCACCAAGGTGCTTTGCACTAGAACATCTTCGGAAAAATTTTCAAGTACTCTCTTTTTATGCGAGGGGTTTTTCAAATACCCACTAACCTGTTTTGTAAATTTTTTTGGATTCTTTGAAAAAGCTTTCATCAGGTGCTCTTGAAAACTTCCTTCACTAGCCGATAACCACTTGGGGCGAATCCCACCTCGGATGTAGTCGTCTAGGATTATAAATGGCAATTCCCCTGCAGAGGTAAACTGAGGAGAGGAAGACTCAAGATGCTCTTTGATAGCAATTTTAAACTCACCTTGAAACTTCTTTAAGAGATCTGCTTTTAGGTGGGTTAACCGCAAGGAACCTAGATCAATTTCCAGTTTATCGATCACTAAAAGGTTAGTTGATGGATACAACTCAGATAAAATCTGGTCAATCAGTTCCGCAATACCAGTTTTTGTTAGGTGAGGAATCTCTTCTGATATCTCGTCAAAATTGGACTTGGTAGCCACTTTTATCTCAAATTTGAGCGAGTTGACTACATGATTAGCCATTTGATGGGTTAGAAGAAACAGACGGGAAACTTCTCAAAAGCTGAATCAGCTGTAGGGACAAGACATCGATTTTTTTAAACTCTTGCTGATCTTGATTTTTCAAAAACAACCATTCAGAGTATAAAGACTCAAATCGATACAGTTCCTGGACATTGATGAAATAAATCGTTGCCGATTGATGCGCCATGATGTTATCCGAAATCAGATTTTTCAGGTAATTCACAAAATCAGATTTTTGGAAACGAACGGGCCATTCAGGAAAGAGGAAACTAAGGGTATTCGAGAATTGGAAATCCACTGGAAAACCGTGTCCAGATCCTCCTATCAAGTTAACTTCCATCACCGTTTCCGGAGAAAGTGATTTGGCGCGCAACTCTTGAAAAAAACGTATCGCTTGATCTATTGCTTTTTTCGCACCTGGCTTGGAGCTAAAGGTATTCTTTAGCTTGGCTATCGGTTCGTGCTCAAAATTGTAAATCAATACAGAGAAGGCTAAGGTATTTTCGTCTTCAACAATACTGTAATTATCAACCTGCAAACCATAGGCAAAAAGGTCCTCTCCAAGGGATCGTTGGATTTCCATATCACCTGGGAACAGGCCTTCAATAAATTCTTCTCCATCTGCATCTAAAAATGAGAACAGGTAGGAAACAGATTCCAAAGGTCGCAGTAAGAGATTTTCGACCAGATGAAAACCTTCAGACTGTTGATCCAAGGTGGCTATTTTGGATAAGACTTTTTCTTTTGCTGCTTGGCAATCCGAAGCGCTATTCCCTGCGTAAACGACCACCAGATTTTCCATCTTTCGTTGTTTCATCAACAAATAGAAGTTCTTGTTATCCTTGGAATGAACCACACTCAACCCCTTTTCATTGGTCGCTAGTTCAAAAATCTCTTTTAAGAAGGATAATCCTTTACCATAAAAATGAAGAGCTCCTTCCTTATAGTTTTCCTCAGGAAGCAGGTAGACCGCTCCAACCTCTTGAGCAAGTGGAAGGTTTACAAGGGTCCAATCTCCTACCTGTTTCGTTGCACCTTCCACTTGAAAATGCTCCATCAAAGGGGCGGAAATTGTTCTTCTTCTAAAATCCTTAATCCCTAGAGAGAGTGCAATCCTTTTTTCAATACTAGATAGGTTGGTACAATCCCAAATTTCTGCCGCCTTCAGGTCAAAACCTTTGGCTTTAGTTTGCCCTAACTCGATGATTTCAGTCAGCAGATTTACTTTTGTTTGTAGCACGGATAAGGCCAAATCTTCTGGCGATTCAAGGGAATTAGACCTTCCAATTTTTTTCAAGCTTACTTCGTCAAAGCGCTCTCCAAAACGAGCCAATAAATGGTCCAATAACCTATTCCTTCTATCCAAGTATTCCTCACTTAGTTCCGTGGATCCCCTCATACTCTTTTCTAGAGCTTCCTTATTTGACACCAATTTGTCAAGATTTGAAATTTCATCAGGAAGCTGATTGAAATAGGTTTCCGAACTATGATTTGGGGAAAATAACACCCGCAGACCTGATAGCTGAGCCAGATAGGATGCCATTATTTGTTCAAAAAAGTAGAGATAAGCCGAGACCTGTAAGGCAGATGCTTGAATCTCCCTAGAGGCACTTTGGGGAACTCCGCTTTTTCCTACCCCAAAAAACTGAGGTAATTCGTTATGTATTGGGTAGTGTTTTTTTACCTGATCAAGCGTAAAACGGCCTAAAGGTAATTTATCCTCGTACTGAAGTTCTTGGTAATAAAACTTGGTACTTGAGGAGACCTCCGTAGAAAGCAATTGCTTCGTAATAATCGGATCTACCTCGTAGGCAACATTATTTTTTAGGAGGAGCACCTTACTTTGAAAAGCGTCGGTGAATTCATCTAAGTAAGTGATTTTTGGAAATTCTGTTTTTTCAAATCGTACAAAATTATCAAATACAGGGAGACCATTCTTGAAGAGTTGGAGATTTCGAATTTCCTTCACTCCTTCCACAGAAAGGATTAATTCTTTAATTCTAAAAAGATAAATGGCATCGATTTTTTCTGTTAACGCCTCTTCAAAGACAAAACCGAACTTGGGTAAGGGCCCAGTAAATACCGACTCCGGTGAAAATCCTTGCTCCTTCCACAAATTCATGGGATCGTGAAACTGCACCTGTGGATTGATATAAGCATCTAGCGCCGCATACATCTTGGCCATGACCAATTCCCCCAAGGCATCTGATTCAATGCTAATTGCCCCTTCTAAGCTTAGATATACTTTTTTTAGAATAAATACTTCCTCCAAATCATGGCCTATAATTCTATTGGCATGAAATAGGTCAGCAACTTCTTTTTTAAGGTAATGCAGCTCAATGTCACTCAAGTCCTCCGAGCATTCAATAAAAATCTCAAACAAGCCCTTCAAACCCATCTTATGGTCTTGAATAGGAATCACCCACGCATTGGCTACCAACTTGATTCTATCAATAATCAGTTTTCTGTAATCATTCACCTGAATTGGTGAACTACTAAAGGCTGCCGCAGGGCTAAAAAGTAGATTTTCTTTTATCGAATCAAAATTATCTGTTCCAAACAAAAAGAGGTCTTCAATTGGAAAATTGGTTCGGTAACCTAAGTCGGTAAGTGCATAGGTTAGGTACTCCAAAAAGGTAACGCCTGGGTCGTGGTAGTTATAATCTGTCCAAATTTTCCCTGAATACTTTTGTACGAAGTTCAGCCCCTCTTCCAAAAGAAGGTCGTACCTCAAAATAGGTTTATCAGAATGTTCGCTCGGAATAAAATTAGCCACGGAAAAAGAAAGTTAAGAAGGTGCGATCAAAGGGGAAGAAGACTGCCAACAGAAAACCGAATGGGATAGGCTTCTCCTGAAGTTGGATCAAAACCATAATGCCTTACGGTTTTTACCTGCAATGAATAGTCATACAAATTTCCAGTCCATCGAAATCTCAAACGATTAAAAAAACTACCGTAAAAAGTCGATGTCTTGTTTATTCTACCGTTTGAAAGTGACCCTCCAAACGTATTAAGCGCAATAGCATGAGCCAAAGCATACCGGCCACTGCCTTTTTCACCATCCGCGCGCACCATTAATTCATAGGCACAAGGTTCTTTGATCTGATCAATTATTGTATGCCACTTACCATCTGCAGGCACCTGACCTACGTGCAATGAGCCTACTCTTCCTTTAGAGGAGATTACTCCGTTTACGTCGAGTTTGGATTTGGGATTCTCCTCCCCTATGCCGACAAAGCCTCCGTTTTTTAGCACAAGCAGTGGGGAATTTTGTTCCTCTTGAAAAGACAATCCTCCAGCCTGTTGGTCATCCAAATTGATGCTCCATTCGGGGTGTACTTGCTTAAAGTTTTTGTAAAAAGAGATCAAACGCTTGGATCTTCCTACAGGAGTAATTCTAAAACCATTTTCTCCTTCTCTAGAAATTCCATCATCTACAATATTTACTGTAGACTCGATCAAATCAGCAAAGTGCCTTTCTGTAGGCGCACTACCTTTTTTGAAGTAGTTGATTAGGGATTGTCTATTTAGTAATGCCATATTTAAAATTTGAAATTAAAATGATAAAACGCCTCGTCATCTGCTTTCTTAGGTTCAATTCCTGTGTCCTTTACAGTTTCTACATATTCTGAAGTGATAATTAGGTTTTCACCAATCACCATGTCTTCCAAATCAAATGCCTCGGCAGGAAGATAACTTTCTTCTTCAACCAAGTCTATTTTCTTGAGCGGATAGGGGATAAGAATTGACCAAGGCTTGCCAATGGTCACTGTCTCCATGCCGTCATCCAACAGAGCACCATCCACAAACTGGTACTCTCCTTGTTCATTTTCAAACATTTGAGCCAAAGAAAAGCTAGTGAAAAACTTAACATAGGCACGGGAAGTAATCAGATTTAAGATCTCAGCTCGTTTTGTTTCACGTTGATAAAAGGCCGTTGTAATGTCGTCATAAAACCATGGACATGATTCTTGTAGCAGTTCTTCGTACAATTTTTTAAACAGCAAACCTGTATCAGGAGAGTCAAACTTGATCTTTCCCTTAATCATTAGGTATTCGTATTGCGGATTAATGACTTTAAAATCCACAAATGGATTAACTATTTTTTTGAGGTACAACTCCATTTCCTTGAGTTGACCGGGATTGAGCTTAGGCAAATAAAAATTTTCCTTGTTCTCAATTTTAGGCATCCCCACCACAATCACCTCTCCAGGCTGAACAAAATTTTCATGACCAAAATTGCCAAACACTTGTACAAATCCCAACCAGTTAAATTCTTGAAGAAGCATCTTCTCAATATCCCAGCGGGTTACTGCCCTAAACTTGTGCTTAAGACTTTCACTAACCCTTCGGTAATAGTTCATTTTTTCTTCTCTCTCCCTACCCCCAGAGGAGTCGAAGGGCTGAATCACCGACAATAAACCAGGGAAATCTTCCTCAAAAGATTGAACTGAAAACGCCGGAAGCACTGAATTATGCTGAACCTCTTTTTCCAAAATTGCCTGCGCAGAAAAGGCATTCATATAAATTCCGGAAATCACACTGACCATAGGTTGCTGGTCTTTTGTTCGGCAACAAATCCAAAATAACTCATTGGGCATTACCAGATTATTCAAGTTGATGTCCTTGGGGCTTTTAAAAGAAATGATTCCAGATCGGGTGAGTCCAAAACTACTGTCGAACAATATGTCTCCTTGTTTGAGAGGCTTCCAATCGTCATTTGCTAGATAAAACCAGTCCAGCTTGGGCGCATCTCCATGAAATCCACCATTGTTTTTGGCAATCTCGAAAAGCATACTGAACTCCTCTGGAAATTCTTTTGCCTCCAAGCCAAAAAACAAGGCTCCTTGAAGTTCAAAAAATGGTAGCAGCCCACTGTCATAAACCAACCCATCTTTCAATAAGAATTTCTTTCCAAAAGGATGAATCTGAATGAAATTTTCTCGTTTTTTTGTTTGATTCGTAAACGAACGTGTGCCTAGAAAATTAATCTCTGAAGTGGAAGAATAATCTATGTAAATGTCCTTTGCCATGGGAGAAAAAGGCTCTTTGGGCTCTACAAACTTGAATCCTCCCTTAGGGTTTTCTAATTGGGCGTTAGAAGCAGCTGTGAGATTGTCTGCATACACGGTGGAATATTCATCGAATCCAAAGCCAATGCCAGGCGAGATCAATTCAAATTTCAAAAATCCAATTCTCTGCTTTGCAAAGAGTTCCTCTTCGTCTTCTGACTGTAGCGTATAGTCAGGAAAGATTTGTAGCGCCTCAAGGTCTATATCTTGGACATACCTATCTGATACTATCAATCCATCTTTCTCTTCAAACAAATTGGTAACGATAGTCTTTGAACCTTCCTTTGGCAGGTATTTAAAATCAGATAGCGCCTGAATCTTGAGTTTGAAACTATCATTACCTATCCCATACGGATATTCCTCATAGTAGGATTTCATATCTCTTCCGCGGGGCAGGTCATGGTAGGTCCATCCCACCTGCAGGCTTTCCAGATCTTTAGAAAAAATCTCTTCATTGCCGACCAAAAGGTAACTCCCCGCCTTAGGCATTGGACCAAGTAAATCAAAAGGAATACTTTGATCTGAAGGGCCATAGCTGCTGTGAAGGCTAAGATTTTTCAATTGCTTCACGTTCACTCCTATTTTTATCTGCTCCAGTTCTAGAAACTGCAAGAAGGAATAAGGATGAAAAACATGCTGGTTTTTAAGTAGGATTTTTAGCACGGGCTGCTCCAAAAACAAGCCCTCTTCATGCACCTCTTCTAGGTAGGGAGAAATTGCCGGGTGATCTGGGCCTAAACTAAAAGTAAGCTTGAAACTATTTTCATTCCAGCTCATTGGAGGAATTACCTCATGAGAGGGTACATCGCACCAACCCCTAGAGGTGGTATGTTGCAAACTTAAGGAACCAGTAAAAATTTGATGGAAAATTTCTTCTGGAAGTTGGTTTTTTGTCTTAGAAATTGACAAGATCATCGCCAAAAAGTATTGGTAACTCTCAGTCAAAAAAACAAATTCAAGATGCACTTCTCGATAGCCGCCTCCTAATCTCAATGTAGGCGATGAAACAGAAAATCCGATGTCTACCTCTTGCATCGTTTTGCCCGATTTATTCAAAAATCGTTGCTCCTCACCCAACGCTGGAAAGGGTTTGAAATCCTCTGAGAGGGGAATATGCTTGGAATAAATTCCATTAACCGTTTGAAAAGGTGTGCCGGGATCAATGAGCTTGTTTCTTGAAACAAACATCGTGAAAAGGCTCGCTAATTTTAGGTTTGAAAAGGTAACAGGATTTTTAAGTTCGTATAAGATATCGTCACCATCTTCGTTTTGGCCCGCCAATACTCGAGCATTTTTTGGGACGTATACTTGATCCATATCTTCATCTATGGTGGCAAAACACTGCACCATATCAGCTTCTTGTTCTTTTCGAACTTGACCAAGAATCTGTTCAAAATAATACATTAGCAGCCTATCAGGCACGGTATTAATCTCCTCCTGCAGTTGGCTGAATAGCTGAAAAAAAGCAATAAGTAGGCCTATATGAGGCTCATGATCTTGCTTATTTGCCAAGTTTTCACGGAAAAGTTGCTTGGATCTCTCGGTCAGGTTGGCAATAGTTCTGAACACGGGTCGATGCAGCAAGAGTAACTGTTTAAGGAGGTAGTTGACGTCCAAAATTTCGGCTCCCCATCCAATTGAATTCGACTTTGTTGGACCCTCTTCCCAAATGCTCCTTAACTGCAAGTCACCTACTTCCAATTGAATTGGGCTGTTCAACAGTATGAGCTCTGAGGCTAGGAATTGGAGTTGCGCATAAACGGATTTGCATCGGTACGAAATAGCACCTACTAACTCATTTTCAAGGGTTGTACTTTCTCTCTTTTTGTTGTATTTTGAAGAAAGTCCGTACCAATAATCAATCGTAATGAGCATCCCTTTTATCTGCCCAAAAAGCTGATTAATCAATTGGGATTTTTCGTCAAGGTCATCACTTCTTTCAAACTGTAATAGAATCGCTGTTTTCTCCTTTTCCGCAGACTTTAGATCAAAATTTTCAATTTCTGCTAACAAGAATAGTTCGTTGGAAATGAAGAAATCGAACCAGTCTCCAGCCTGGTGAAGGTCTTCATCAAAGAAGTTTACCTGCTTGGAAATACGGTTAATAAGGGTCAGAAAATCGCTCAATGTGCGCTCCTCAGGAAGAAAATACCGAGTATCTAGCGCATTCATATTACGAATCCTCTGGTTAATGGAAGTAAAGTCGTTTAGATTTTCCAAAATGCTTATTCAGGTATGTTGGTGCCTTCCAAAATATAAAAGGGAAAGACAATATTATCTCTCACGTTGGTCGATATTATCTCATAGTTCACCGTAAAGTGAATTATCCCGTCGGTAACTTTACTAGAGTCAGCTATTACCTTTTGTACAATTATTCTAGGTTCATAGATTCTCATGTCATTTTTTATCGTCTCACATAGAAAGTTTAAGTTGCTATAGGAAGCCCTATCAAACATATATTCATGCATTACTGAACCGTAAGCAAGGCGCAAGAGCCTTTCCCCTCGTTGTGTAGCAAGGTAGATTTGTAAACTTTGTCGAATATCTAATTCATCGTTGACCATGTTTACCTTACCCAATGTCCTATTAAAGGTAACTGGATACCCCCAACCTCTACCTAAAAAACTTTTTTCTTCTGCCATATTATTGAACCTAATTTTGAAGAGCTATCCAGCTAATTTAATTTACATTAACCATAGATCCTTTGATGTTGACAGAGCCAGAAGCTTTAATGTTAACCCCTGCTTTTCCATTTACATCTGCTTTTATTTTAGCATTTACTTTCACGTTCTTCCCATCAATTTTTGCGTCGCCAGCAGAGGAATTCAACACTACTCCTTTGGTACCCTTAAGTTCTAACTTCCCTTTTGCGTTCAATTTGATGTCTTTGTTGGAAGTTAGCGATATCCCTTTATCTGAGGTTGTAATCACATTCTTATTTTGATCTTCAATTTTTACCCCCTTGGCTTTATCTGAAATAAAAATCATATTTTTTTTCTCTGTAATTACTTTAAAGGTTTTGTCCTTGTCATTAAACTCCAGACGCGTACCTCCTTTGGTCAAAATCGACTTGATGAAATTATCCTTAGTGAATTTTTCTTTTGTCGTGTTGTTTTTGCTGTAAAGCGACCCCAAAACGACGGGGAACCTGGGATCATCGTTGATAAATCCAATAATTACTTCTGAATTCAGTTCAGGCACAAAGAAACTACCGGAATTTTTTCCTGCATGAAAGTGCCCTAGCATGGCCCAAATACCGTTTCCCGTACTTTTTAAGGACGGAATCATGACCTGGATTCTATTTTTTTTACCAGGATCACCATCTAATTTTTTTACTATTCCGACATGTAAACCCGCCATAGTAGGAAGCAAATTCATATCCGATTGTTTGTTGGATTGGAAGAGTTGTGGTTTTAGCCCAAAGGAAACCTTTGTGATAAATTGTCCATTTTCAACTCGATGCTCCACTTCGGTGATGAAGACCAAGCCGTTGAAGAGTTTACCAAAGCCATCCAATTTTACAAGATCACCTAGTGCCACCGCTGAGGTCCCCCGGAAACTCATCTCTCCGACGATCCTTCTAAGTCTACTTGCCATCAAGGCTGCATCTGCAAGTGCTTTTAGCTCTTGACTCACTACAGGAACAGGGACATTCACGCTTACTTTTGTCGCGGCAGCCACCTTTCCCAACACTTTACCAGTAATATTTCCTGGCTTATCAAAGCCGGGATCCTTACCCGTTTGTTTTACTTCCTTTTCAGTGAAAATATCGTAATTGATGGCCTCGGCTTGCTGCAATTGGCTGGCGGCATCAATATCCCCTCGAAACGTTCTAATGTCTTTTCCATAAGTGACAGTGACTTTTTCTGTTCCCATAACTTTAGGAACCTCAACATCTACTGCACCCATTGAATTCAATACTACCATGCCGTTGGCCTTGGCTCTATTCAGTAAAAACTCCCAATCGCTGCAATTGTGTCTAGCGATTAAATCGTGTGTTAAGGTTGTGGGAGTCACCTTCTTTGTAACACCTGCCGACGACAATAACGTGGTCATGATTTCGCTATCTTTTTTCTTCTCATATAGCTCCGACTTCTTTCCTACAGTCATTTTGATTGCCTTATCTGAAGCTTCTAGCAACAATAGGTTATCGGAGGATTGATACAGATAATTCTGACCAACGTTAATACTATGTTTAGTAATAATACCCGAAAATACCTTTACGTTCTTTTCTGCGAAGCCTAACGATATATCCACAGTTTTTCCAGGTGCAAAACTGGCAATTTCACTTTCTGGAAATAAACTCTCATAGGATTTTCCCGCTTCAATAGATAGATAGGCTTTTGCAATTTTATTTACCTCTGATTTGACTAGGATCTTCATAACTACAATATCCTTCGCTAGGGACTTTCCTCCAACCTTAACGTCGAAGGAGGCCTCCAACTGCAATGAATCATCCGGGGATTTTGAGAAAGGCATTGTTTATTTCTCTAAGGGTGGAATTTCAATTTGACTCCCTAGTTTTAACCCTCTAAAAGAAGGAAGGTTATTGTAGGTAGCTATTTGCAGGTAATACTTTGGATCATCATAAGAGGACTCAGACAGGGCAATTAAGGAATCTCCATCTTTCACAGTGATGATTCTGGTAATGTCTGGACTTCGGAATGACCTACTAATAACCACTTCATCCACCTCTTCTACCAAGTTAAAGCTTATCGCTGCACGAACTGGATCACCCGAAACATTGAAATACGTATAGTCAATGGTTAGGTCAAATACTTTCCCAACTAGGCTAAACGCTCCCCATTGTAATTTAACAAAAGGAGGGCTGTGGGTATCATTGGTGGGTTTGACCGTAACTTCAAGTAGCTGATCAATGGAGTCTTTAATAGAATCCCCATTCATGTTAAAAAAGCTGAGGTTATCCGGTGCATTTGGTACAGCCCCTGAATTATCTAGGGTAAAATTTACTTTTATGGTCTGCTGATTATAGACTGGAGATTTTCGAGTCGTGGTTTTTCCATCAGCAGAATTTGGTTCATCCGTAGCGGGTGGCTCACCGAAGGAAATCGATATGTTTTCTGGATTTATTTGAAGCTCATAAGTACCCCCCCAAATTGCAGAACTTGGCTGACCATTAGCGAATTTTTTATACGCCGTAAGCGAAAGATTTTTATTAAAGCCAAACATCAGAATTCATTCATTTTTTTAAGTTTATCCATCACTTCCTGCACACACTGGTCAACAATCTGCCTTCTCAATCCAGAACTCAAACCACCAGAACCTCCTTCTTTTGCCGTATTAGAAGCAGCAGAGGATTTCTTGTCCGGCTCTTGGCTACCCTCCATCATCCCTTTTACTACCAACTGTTTTATTTCTACAGGCATAATTGGTTAATAATTTATTGGTTGAAAGGTTATTAGAAAGAAGTTCCGAGGACATCCATGTTGGAATAGACTACCTCAATGGTTTCAAACACAATATCTGATTTTTTTGCATCTAATTCATCTATTTGCCACTTTACTGGCTGTGCATTGTATATCGTCCAAATCATCACCGGTGGATTATTTGAATTTTTATCCAAAAGCATGACAATCAAGGTCATTGGCATTGGAAATAAATAGCCAGAACCCGTTTTCAAGCACCACTGCATTAGTGGAGATGTGAAAGACGCAAGACCTCTTTTGAGTGTCAATTTATTTCGATTCACTCCCTTGGGAAGATGATACACGGTGTTGTTGTACCCTCCTCCTTTTACGGTATCGTAATCCATCTCCATACCTAAACCTGCAATCGACGTAAATGCGGCATCAGACGGTAATCCTGCCAACATACTTGCACCAAGAAAAGCTGCGCTGGTCAAGCCACCTGGAGCAAGAGTTACCTTAAAATTATAGGAAACAGGTGGGTCTTTTGGCCTGCTTCTGGGTGATGGCATAATTTAAATTTTTTCTTAGTTAGCAAAGATAATTTATACTGAGAACAACATAATGGTAGTAAACCTTAGCATTTTTTTTGAATTAAAACTAATTACTTCTGAAGCAAACTTTACGATCTCGTTTATTTCTAGCAGCATAACCCTTATATATTATATTAATCATCTGAATCTTCTCCTTCTTCTCCTTCTTCGCCATCTTCACCTCCTTCGCCATCTTCGCCTCCTTCGCCTCCTTCGCCATCTTCACCTGATTCATTTCCTTCGCCTCCTTCATCTGAATCATCTCCATCCCCAGATTCATCTTCATTATCGGAAGTTCCAGCTGCTCCAGCAGAAGCACTTATAGCACCAGCACCAGCGCTTGCACTAGAACTAGGTGCTCCAGGTGATCTAACTGTGCCGATGACGGTCATGTTAGAAAACATTAAATCAATTGTCTCAATAACAATATCTGATTTTTTCGCATCTAAATCATCAATTTGCCACTTTACGGGGATGGCATTGAAAATAAACCAAGTCATGATTGGAGGATTTCTAGGATTTGTATCCATAAGCATCACAATCAATGTCATCGGCAAGGGAAACAAATAGCCAGATCCTGTTTTTAAGCACCACTGCATCAGCGGTGAAGAATAGGGTGCTAATCCTCTATTTAGCGTCAACGCAGCTCGCTTCACCCCCTTAGGCAAATGGTACACGGTATTATTATACCCCCCGCCTCTCACAGTATCATAATCCAACTCTACACCTAACCCAGAAATCGAGGTAAATGCGGCATCTGAAGGCAATCCTAACGCCATACTCGCCCCAAGAAAAGCCGCACTCGACAAGCCTCCGGGAGCGAGAGTCACTTTAAAATTATAAGAAACAGGCGGATCTATTGGTCGGATAGACGGTGCAGGTGACATAATTTGCTAGATTAACCTTGTTGGTTCTGGGAAATTTTGTAAATCATAGTACTCGAATTAAAGCTTGACAAAATTTTCAGAAATATACGTGTTGATACCTAGATCATATTTAATACTCTTTGGACTAGGATTGGGCAAAGTTTTTCTGTAAACTCCCAACTGGTTGGTTCGTTCTAGACGGAAATATCCTTTCCATAAAGATTTCATAGGTAGATCTATGTTTGCTACAAACTTATAGCCAATCAATCCCGAATTAGTAGTAACCAACTCCGCTGCACCAAATTCAACAACTCCCTTAAATTCCCCTTCACTTTCGATAATTAAACCCTTAAAATCTGTTACTTTTTCCTCCGAACAATAACACAGATAAACAAGTCGTATCATGCGATTTTGGAAAACAACTTCTTTTGATCGAGGTTGAAAACGACCAACTTTAGCTCCTGAAAGCGGTAAAATAGGAAAATCAGGCATATGCTTAATACGAAGTATTCCAGATAATCCCGGTTTATCTAGTTCTGGATCCATAGATCCCTGAGGTGCACCCAATTGAACTGTGGTCTCAAGGTTATCATCAAGGAAATAACGCACCTCTGGATCACTCATCAAAACCGTGTAGGATTGAAAGTATTTATTGGTAAACCTGAATTCAAAATCCAAGGAAAAGGAATCTTTATAAATAAGATTGGAATAATCTCTATCTGAATTTGCAGCTAAGGCAAATCCACCAGCCTTAGTTTTAAAAAGAAGATTGTAATTTTTTAATAAAAAATTAGTTTGTTGGGTAGGTTGTAATGATATGTCATTACATATTCTACGCTCATAGTAGTCATGCAAAAAAACGCAAGAAAATACTTCTAGGTATTTGGTAACAAACCGATATGAACTGTGATGCTGATCCATTTACTTAAACCTAAACTTTTTTAAACGTTATTTAAACACTTCCCGAAAACCATTTTGATTAATTCACAGGAGACTATTTTAAATGAATCCTACTCACTTTCAGAAGACTTACCCATAACTGATGTCACTTCCTCCCTAATTAAATTATTAGAAAATGTCAACAACTTAACTTTATAAACAGCTGAAGGCATGTATTTAAGACCCATGAGAGACCACACACTATTCAACTCATCCAAGGAAAAATTAACAAACTCAAAGCTCAACTTCTCCACATTGGATGAAAGCATGGGCAAATTACTTCTATCGAAATATTGATTTCCTTGAAAGAATTCTAACACCAAAGAGATGTATCGGAGCGATTCAGTATAATTGGGGTCCGGAAAGTTTGCCAAAAACATCAAATACAAATTAAAATGTTTTGGAGGATTCATTCCGGCATAGGCTTGATAGGAGCCATTGCGAATTATGCGCTCTTCTTCGATATTCTGCAAGAAAACACACAATTTATTGTCTATCTGAGAATTCAAATTGCCAGAAAGATCTACTGCATTAGCGAGGATAACCACATCTTCTTGAAGATTCAATGTATTCTTGATGAATTCATTCAATGCAGTGACAAGCGAATCAAGGACGACGTGAATCATTTTTCGGTTTGAATTAAGCCTTAACTGATTTGACAAGTTTTAAAACAATCCGACCAAAATATAAAACAATAAATAGAATACCGATCCCAAAAAGAATGTTTAGCGGAACCAAAAGATCAGAAACGGATTTGGTCGTATCGGTCAACCAGAGAAACATAAAAAAAATAGGAAGACATAGCACCGCCAAAAGAAGAAGTGAAAAACCCACTAGTATCTCTTGTAAAATATCTTTTCCCATAATCAAAAATAGAAATAAAAAAGTTCTTTACAAGGTCAACTCTTGTAATTCTAGTGCTTTAATCCAAGATAATCAGCGCTTCTGAGTAGCCAGTTTTAATCCAAATCCAAACTGAGGCAAATAAAAAAAGAAATAGGAAGCATTGTGTATCAAAAGAAGGAATTAAGTTCAAAAAAATCTTAGAAAGTACAATTTATATTTCACCTAATGAAGCCGTTTAGATTCGGTGATTATCAAAAAATAATGCCCGGATTTCAATAAGTCAGAATCACAGGTAAAGAGCTAGAGTTATTCTATTTGTTACGATGACAATGTTTCTACATTCGTAATATCGTACGAAAACACGATGGATTCTACAGCGGCTTCACTACTCTGTGAATTCAAATCTGTACAGGTTATCTGCTTCGCGAAGGCACTTCTTAACGTCCAAGTAACTCTTGCCTCACCTGACTCATCGAGCAATCGAACCACTATGGTCAGCCTTTCGTAGGTATTCAAATTGATTTTAGAAATCAACTCGTAAAAACTATTATCTCTAGTGAAAACACCCTTTTTAAGGACAAGATCTGTGCCATTGCCTAATCCAGGCATTTTGATCAACGAGTGAACACGACTGTTTCCATGTCTATACTCAATGACTTCAACTCCAGTGTCTATTCCAGAAATTTCCTGGAAAGGCAAATCAGTCAGATCACCGATGTCTACTGAAAAATAAAACTTGGGTAGAGGCCAAAACTGGTCCTGTTCTCCACCTGTGCCTGCTGTTGGGGCTGCCATACTTGGTTAATTACACTGAGTGTATTCTTTTTTCCAACATGAAAATCAAAAGTTTGACAAAAAATACCCAATACCAACTTCACTAGAATTACTAATGAAATCAGTATTGGGTATAGTTGAATCTACTTAATGATTAAGCCGCTTCAATTGTCAAACCTTCGTGAGAGAACACGATAGTTTCGATTGCTGCTTCACTGCTTTGAGAATTCATATCCGTAGGCGTTACTTGCTTAGGGAATGCATTTTTCAACGTCCAAGTCATCTTTGCTTCACCTTGCTCGTCCAACAAACGGATAACTACCGTCAATCTTTCGTAGGTGTTCAAGCTGATAGCTTTAATCCAGTCATAGTAACTGTTGTCTGTAGTAAAGACACCCTTCTTCAAAGTAATGTCAGAATACTTAATCATACCAGGCATTTTGATGGTAGAGTGTACAGGGCTGTTGCCATGTCTATATTCAATTACCTCGGCATCAATGTCTAGTCCTGAAACTTCTTGAAAAGGCAAATCGGTACTATCCCCGATATCAACGGAGAAGTAGAACTTTGGTAAAGGCCAAAACTGGTCCTGATCGGCGCCTGTTCCTGCGGTTGGTGCTGCCATAATGTTTATATTTTAGTTGAGTAGTTGATTATGATTTTTGTTGTTGCTGCTCGAAGGAGATAACAATGAATTCAGCTGGTCTCACAATAGCCACCTTGATAGTCATTTTCATCAAACCATCCAAAACATCATTTGGAGTCATGGTCGTACCCAAGCCAATCTCTACAGAGAATGCATCGTCTGGGCTTTGACCTGCCAAAATACCTGACTGCCACTGGTTAGCCAAGAAGTTTGTCACAGTAGCCTTGAACGTAGACCAAGTAGTCGAGTTGTTTGGAGCGAATACAAAACCTTCTGCTGCAGACTTAATGCTTTGCTCAAGGAAAGTCATTGTTCTACGAACAGAAATGTAACGCCAGTCTTGGCTGTTTCCATCTAAAGTGCGTGCACCCCAAACCAACGTTCCTTTTCCTTGGAAAGTACGGATGGCGTTGATCGCTTTACCATTCAAAGGTAGGTTAAGCTCTTCTTGGTTTTCACTTGTAATCTGAACGCTTGGAGCGATAACAGATCCCAAAGACAAATTAGCAGGCGCCTTAGCTACGTTAACAGAACCGTCAACCATAGTGTAAACACCAGCCATAGCGGAGCTTGCAGGCAATAAATTTAAGAACTCTGAAATCTCAGTCAAAATTGAGTTCAATTTTGCACTTACTACCTTCAAGGTAGCCTGTAGTGAAGAAATTTCTTCGTTCGTAGCTGCTGTCTCAATCTTCGCTAGTTCGCCTTTTATTGCATTGGCTCTAGCTTGGTTAATACGTCCGCTTTCCAAATCATCGCTAACGTCCTTGGACAAGATCTCAATCAAATCTGTGGCGTTGCTGATGTTAGTGAAGTTTACATCACCTGAAGAAACAACCGTAGTCTGTACGAAAGGATAATAAGCAGCACCCCACTGTAGGAAGTTTGAGCCAACACCCTCTCTGAACTGATTGATTACGTCGTCATCTCCGTAAGTTCTTTCTTTAGCTCCGTCGAACACGTCCAAAATCGCAAAACGACTTTTAGTAGCATATCCGCAGTGACTCAACATTGCCTGCTGTAGCGTGAAGCACTCAGCCTTTGAAAGCAAAGTAGCCTCAGGAATAACCAATATAGTAGGCTCAGCATACTTCAATACTTGTGGCAAGCCTGATCCTGTACCTTCGTTGTTGAAATCCTTAGCTTTGATACCAGCACTGTAGTCTCCTACTGACAAGATGTAGCAATCAGCTCCACCGTTAGAGTAGAAAAATTTAACAGAGGCGTGCAAGATGTAGCGAGTAGAAGCATCTACTGCCAGTTTGTAACCATTTACTTTGCTAGCATCTTCGCTGATCTCAAACTTTACAGTTGGAGATCCTCCAAAGAATTGCTCAAACTCAGCAAATGAGGAAATTCGGGTGGGAACATTTTTTAGAGACTTTGTTCCGCGAGCCGCCTTCTGTGTGTATCCCAGAAAAATTGGAACAGCAGTTCCTACTGGAACGACAGAGGAGGCAAAGGCGCTTCTTTCTTCAATGTAAACGCCAGGTGTTGCTAATACAGTTGCCATAAATTTAGATTAAGTGATAAGATGATTTCTAGTCGGAAGGGTTACTAATACTAAGCTATTCAAATCGCGATGTAAGTAAGGTAAAAGAACATTATTATCGAAACTTATTTAAAATTATTTTTTCGATTTTATATTTTTTTTTTTTAAAAGGTATCAATACTACCCAACAGTCTGCCAAACCCTCACACTAAAACTGCACATCTCATTTAGCTAAGAAATTGTATTTCAGGCATTAGAGGTGATATGTAACAAAAAAAACACACTTCTATTCCAAATGATCTGCAAACTACAGTCGATTTTCAAAAGGAGTGTTCATTCAAAGATGAATAAATTATTACTAAATTTTTAATTCAAAAAAATCTCCAATGGAAGAGAATTAGCATTTTTTTTAAAAACTGAAGAAAAACACTTGAATACTTTTTTTAAAAAATATCATTTTTGTACTAGTTTTAACTAAAATAAATCAATAATAATTTTAGTGCATATATTTTTTTATATCATACCTTATTTATTAATTAAATAAATTCTGGCACGTTCCAAATCTTCAGGGGTATCGATGGCAATAGCTTGGTGACTGGTCTCCACCATATGAATAGCTATGCCACGCTCGAGCAGCCGAAGCTGCTCTAGCATCTCCACCTGCTCCAACGTTCCTTTAGGCCAGGAAGTAAACTGCAGAAGTAGCTCCCTGCGATACCCATATACGCCGATGTGTTTCCAATACCCTACCCTACCGCCAACTTCCCTAGCAAAGGGGATGGGAGCGCGTGAGAAATAAAGAGCTTTTTGGTTTTGATCCAACACCACTTTTACCACATTTGGATTGGATACCTCAATAGGATCGAGGGAACACCTTAAACTAGCTACCTGAACAGCTGGTTGATCAAAAGCTGCAACCAAATCTCGAAGAGTTTGTACATCCTGAAATGGCTCGTCACCTTGCACATTCACAATTAGGTCTGCATCTACTGCCTCCAAAGCCTCAGCGATTCTATCCGAACCACTTTCGTGCTCTTTTTTGCTGACAAACACCTTCCCACCCACAGCTGCAATCTGCGACTCAATATGCGGATGATCAGTAACCACCCACACGTCATCAAATACTCCCGTTTCTAAGGTACTTAGATAGGTTCTTTGAATGACTGACAACCCACCCAAGTCCTGTACCAGTTTTGCTGGCAGTCGCGTAGAAGCATAACGTGCTGGAATGAGTGCGGCAGTTTTCACAGACTTGAGGAGATTTATTGAGTGAATTTACGATTTAAAATCACATAGATTAAAGAATAAAAGATAAAAAATACTGCGTAATTCGCATTTTTTGTATTTTTATTCTAGTGTTAATTGATTGAAAAACAACTGATTATAACTTTAAATTAAAGTAAGTAGTTATACTCATTCTAGGATGCTCTTCAATAAAATCGTACGTCACATCCAGGCACCTTTTGTTTAAAATTCTCTACAGCACGTGGCGTGAGTCGGGTATTAAAGCAGGTTACTTTTTTCAACCTCCCCAATTCCTCTAAGGCTTTTAAAGAACGTAGATCGGTACTAGCCACATCCAATTCCTCCAAATTGACCATCGATTCCATTCCTTTTAAGGAATTGATATTCGATCCTGCAAGGTTGACTTTTTTGAGATTTACCAAGCGGACCAGGGGCGCTACCTCCTCCAAACCCGTGTTGGACAAGTCGAGTTCCGTTAAGGCAACAAGTGCAGTAAGAGGTAGGTAATCAACGGCAGGGATTTGAGAAAGTCGCAAGGAGGTCAACTTAGTTAGCTGACTAAGCGGTCCAAGCACAACAAGTGGTGCATCAAATATGGACAACTTCCTCAAATTGGAAAACACCAACAGCGGTTCCAGATCAGTGAGTGAGACCTTTTCTAGAAACAAGTCAGACCTTGCTGTCAAGGTATGAAGGGCTTCGTTACTTGGCGACTGCCCTCCCCCCATCTTTTCAATAAAGACTTGCTTCCACTCCTCCGTTAGGCTTTCCCACCAAGTTGCAAGTGCCGCAGACCGGTAAATGAGCAATAAGTCAGGGCGTTGCAAGAGAAACGCTGGAATAGTTTCCTCATCAACTTGAGAACCATTCACGTTTAGGTATACCAGCTTTGGTAGCCCCACAAGTTCCTGGATCCCCCCTACTGGACTACCCTCCACATCGATACGCACTAACTCCGAATTATCCTTTAGAACCGAAAGCACTTGGATGCCTGTATTTTTACCTTGCAACTCCTTTAACGTCTTCACCTCAGTGAGCGGAAGCACGTCCGTAACCTGTGGATTATTTGAAAAGCTCAATTTCGTAAGCGAAACAAAACGAACCACAGGTGCCAGTGTTTCAATACCGGCATCGTCTAGGTTTAGGACAGTCAATTTGAGCGTTTGCGTAAGTAGGTCAATTCCTGGATGTTCGGATTGTAGCCGTGGATTAACCCGCTGGAGTGCTGCTTTCCAAGCGGGAGAAAGGCTTTGCCACCAAGACTCTAGGTCTTTGACATGATGAATCAACAAAATATCGGGGTGGGTTCTCACAAAATTAGTAGCCTCCACCGTTGTCAACTTGGTTTCATCTGCCGCAATTTTTTTAAGGTTGGCAAGTGCTGCAACAGGCGCTAAGTCCGACACGGCCGTAGCCGTAATATCCAAAAAGGCAAGCTGGGCTGAGCCAGATAACGGGGAAAGGTCGTTGATGTTAGTTTCCGAAAGGTCTAGCTCCTGAAGAGAAGTCAGCTGGGCGAGAAAGGAAAAATTCAAAATGAAATTCTTGCTCAACATGAGCTTTTCTAAGTTTACCAGCTCCTTGATATGCTCCACGTTATTAAAGCCACTTTCGTTGAGCCGCAGGTCTCTTATGTTTTTGAATTGATTCAATACAGCAAAGCTTTGAATGGGCGATTTTTCGGCACTAAGCGTGGTGAGGCTCTTGAGGTTGAGCAGCTCGCTGATGTCTTCGATTTGGGTAGAAGAAATATCCAAGAACTTCAGCCTATCTGCATATTTGATAAACTTAATGTCTGCTGTAGGCGTGTTTGCAAGATTGAGGGATTCTAGGAAAGTGATATTGGCTATTGGGGCAAGGTTGGTGATTGCCGTATTGCTGATGTCTAAAAACTTGAGGTCACGAAGCTCAGCAAGAGGGGTAAGCTCCCTGATCTGGCGATTTCCAGAAAGGTTGAGCGAGTCTACCGACACAAACTTGTAAAGTTGCGCCATAGGCACACTGTCGGCCGCGGCAAGATTAAATCTAGTTTTAAAGTACCCTTTCCAACCGGCATCTAGAGATGTCCACCAAGCCTTCAACTCTTCGTCCCTACTTACCTTGGTCGTGTAAATGCTGGCGATTTTTAATTCTTGTGATTTTTCATCCAGATTGACTTCAACAAACCTGAGTTTGGTATTCGAAATTTTCTCTCCTTTCAAGCCTACTGCGGTGATAGTTCTATCCAATGAAGCAAGGAAAAACACCTCCCCATTTTCCTTTTGAGCCGGTTTAATTTCCTTGATCTTGAATTTGAATTCAATGTTTTTGTAAAAAAATTCGATGTCCTTGAAGTAGGCGGTCACGTCCTTGTTGGTCACCACTTTCCGATCAAGTAGCAGATCATCCTCTACCTGTACTTTGGCATCTCGGAAAATCTTCAGGTAACTCTCCCTGATGATGACGTCCTTATCCCTGGGGGAAGTTTGGGAATTACCAACGGTATTGAGCAGGAATTCTAAAAACCGAACCTGATCCTCCACCTTGGTAGTGAGTTCGTCCACTTGATCTTTGGAATAGCCCTTTATCGTTTGTGCCGAAGCAGCAAAGGAGAAGCAAAAAAATACGACTAGAAGCGCATATCGGTTAATCTTGATCATAGATATACCTTAATAAGGTCTCTTTGTCTCCAGGACCCAACCGAACTAGGTTGGAAATCAACCAGCCTGTGTTGAATCCGGGACGGTTAAATTGATTTACCTCAAAGTACCAGCCCCCAATTTGAAAGAAGTGAAATTTCAAGCCATTGACTGTTTCAAAACGTAAGTTGTTTTGCTTCATTTCAAAAAGAAACATGGAAAGGTAATCAGGGGTATAACTTGTGGGGGTGAATGACTCGGGATTCTCAGCCTCCTGAAAGGCCCTCCTCATGTTCATAAAACCTAATTCATGACTAAGTGGATGAAGAAAATCCTTAGCTGCACCTACAGGCTTATTAAATAAGGTTTTGAATGGGACGAAAATTACCTGATCGATGACCCATTCGTAGCCTAGTCCTTCGGGCTGAATCTTCATGATGAAGGTGACATTTTCTTTTTTGCCTTTGTAGGTAAAAACTGCATCTACTTCGGCTACCCAGCCGGGCTTGTGAAAAACCAGGTATTGGGGATAATTGGTGGACAACGCTGCTCCTATAAATTGATCCTTTAGGTCTTTAGCTATGCTAGCCGTTTCGTTGTCAAAAAGGATTGAGATAAATCCCTTTCGTAGGTTTTGATTTTGAAAAAGGGAATCACCAGCATAATAGCGCTTGGTGCCATCAATGGACTCCTCTCCATTGAATCGCTTAAAAAATTGGTTGAGTTGTTTGGTGGATGCTGCAAATCTTCCATCATCCTTAATTGTCCCGGGGCTGCCTAAGCCCTGCCCCGAGACAATAGAGATGCTTGCGATTAAAAACGCAAAAATCAGAATGCTTTTTCTCATGCGGCCGTTTCGGTCACTCTTACGTCACCGAGCATAACGTCCCAGAATTCGATAGTGCGTCCGGCAATCTGAGTTTGTTTCTTCTCCACATAAATGGTGATGTCCTTTTTAGTGGTGTCTTTGTAGTTCATGCCTGTTTCGATGGAGGTACCTTCAAAACGCTGGTATACGGTGATTACCCCAACGTAACGTCCATCAGGCTGTCTTTCCAAATCAGACACATACTGAATGTCATACCAAGTGATGTTGACTTTGTCATAGTTCAATGCCATCAAACGCTCAAAGTATCTTCTTACTTTATAATAGGCGATGTCCTGGGTATTGATGGAAGAAACACCCATTTCGGCACCTGCGGAAAAAAGCTCTTCTGCTCTATCCATAACGCGGTTGGCTTCTGAAAATTGCGTCTCTTTGTTGCCTATGATGGCAATGTATTTGGAAAGGTCTTTCACCTTTTCCAAAGCAAGAGAGTCTATCGCCTGCTTTCTTCTTGGGCTAATGTTGTCCTGAGCCATTGCTACCGTCATGGTAGCAAGAAATAGCCCTAAGAAAAGAATACCTGTATTTTTCATGTGGAATGTAGTTTCGGTAGTGAATTATTTTCTTTTAAGTTCCAACTCGGTCACCTTACCACCTGCGCCCAAACGGATGTCAGCGATGTAGTTTAGATTTTTCTTGGTGTCCTTGAGGTAGTCTAGGTATTTTTTGATGGTTGTAGGCTCATCGTAGTCTTTGATACCACCTTCTTCATGAATTACAATCAATACGGGAATTTCTTGATTGGAAAACATGCCCAAAATCTCCTGAATAGATGCATTGGCAAGCGTTGGATTACCTGCTGCAGCTACGGCATTGAAATAATTTTCCAATTTCTCAACAGCGACTTCCTCCGCAGAACGGACTGCAGGGGCTGGAGCAGGGGCAGGAGTCACTACCTCCTCTTTCTGGGCAGGTGCTGGAGCTGCCTCAACTACTTTCTTCTTACTTTTACAGGCACCCATCGCCATCAAGGCTAGGACCGCCATCAACATGGTTTTCCGTACGGAAAGTGAGAACAAGGATTGTTTCATCTTGGATTTATTTGGTTTTAGTTTTAGGACTTTGGAACCTAGGTGAAGGGCAAATACAAGTTGCAAAATAAATAAAACATTAGGCAATTTGACATTACTTATACCGAAGGCACACTTTTTTTTTTCAATGGAAATGAGTTTTGAAAATTAAGAAACTGACGAGGCCTGTGTCTTCAACCCAATCAACGTTAGCAATTACCAAAATCCATGCCCAAAGAGTTTTACGGCAATAAATATATAAATCGGATACAACCTCAATCTTACAATCTCCCGTCTACCAAGGAACGGTCAAGAATTCCCTTCACGTCGTAGATTACTTGACTGGAATTTTTACGAAGGGACATGCTCGCAAACTGATCGTGTGCCACAGCCAAAACCACTGCCGAATAGGACTCCAGTAAAGGAAGTGTTGCCCCTGTACTAATTTTGATCCCGTACTCTGCCTCCACTTCCACCGGATTGGCCCAAGGGTCATAGACGTCTACCGCCATGTCAAAGGTCTTCAGCTCATGGTAAATATCAATAACACGGGTATTTCTTACATCGGGACAGTTTTCCTTGAAGGTAAATCCCAAGATCAACACCTTACCATCCAGAACTTTCAGGTCTTTTCTCATCATGAGCTTGATGATTTCTGTAGCCACAAACTTACCCATGCTGTCGTTGACTCTCCGCCCGGCTAGGATGATCTCTGGATGATAGCCCACCTCCTGCGCCTTTTGGGCAAGGTAAAAAGGATCTACGCCGATGCAATGCCCTCCGACCAAGCCGGGCTTAAACTTGAGGAAATTCCATTTGGTGCCCGCTGCCTCCAATACCTCGTGGGTATCGATGCCGAGCAAATTAAAAATTTTGGCCAACTCATTAACAAAAGCAATGTTGATGTCTCGTTGGGAGTTTTCAATCACCTTTGACGCCTCAGCCACCTTAATGGAGGAAGCCTTAAAGGTGCCTGCGATAATGACGGTTTTGTATAGTGCGTCTACAAAATCAGCTACCTCGGCCGTACTTCCAGAAGTTACTTTAACGATGTGTTCCACGGTATGCACCTTGTCTCCTGGATTGATGCGCTCTGGAGAATAACCTGCAAAAAAGTCACGGTTGAAGGTAAGTCCAGAAACTTTTTCCAAAACTGGCACACAATCGTCTTCAGTTACTCCTGGATAAACAGTTGATTCATAGATGACTATATCTCCCTGCTTCAAATAGCGACCGATGTTTTCGGAGGCCTTCAGCATGGGAGTCAAGACGGGCCTGTTGTGCTTGTCGGTTGGTGTGGGAACCGTCACGATGTAAACATTGCAATCGGCCAAGTCCTCAGCGTGAAAGCTTGGAAAAAAGCCTGTATGGCCTACCCCCGGACTGGAAGCGCGTAACACATCTTCCATCTTCTGGTTATCCACTTCCAAAGTGGCATCATGCCCAGCTAGCAATTCTTTCACCCGATGCTGGTTGATGTCAAATCCTACCACTGGGAATTTTTTAGCAAAGGCTACGGCCAAAGGCAAACCCACGTATCCGAGACCGATCACTGCAATTTTGACTTCTTGTATTGGCTTCACTGCTATTTAGTTAACTATGACTTTTCACTAGAATTGCTACTCTTACGACTTCTACGGATTTACCTTGGTTTGGCAAAAGGCAATAGATATAAAATTGGGACCTATCCTATCGGCTTTCCGATCGCCTGAAACCTAAATCCTAACTTTTTCATTTGGGCAGCATCGAGGATATTTCTTCCATCAAATACCGTGGCTGGTTTACGCATCATCGCATAGATTTGAGCCCAATCCAAGACCACGAATTCATCCCACTCGGTCAGGATAGCTACTGCAGCGGCATCTTTACATGCTTCATAAGCTGAATTTACTACCTGCACCTGGCGCCTGTTCTCTTCGTCAGATCGGCTGTTTAAAAGTTCTAGGTCGGTATATATTTTTTCTTTGGGCACCTTGGGATCATAGACAACCACAGAAGCGCACTCTTCTAACAGGTAGTCAGCCACATAGATTGCTGCAGACTCTCGAGTATCGTTGGTATCTTTTTTAAACGCCCATCCCAAAAAGGCAATTTTCTTTCCATTGACCGTATTGTAGAGGCTTTTGATGATCTGCTTGGCAAATCGCTCGCGCTGGTGGTCGTTGATTTTGATGACTTGTTCCCAATAATCCGCCACGGCATGGAGCTGGTAGCTGCGGCAAATGTAGACCAAATTGAGAATGTCTTTTTGAAAGCAAGAACCGCCAAATCCCACCGAGGCTTTTAAAAATTTGGAACCTATGCGAGAATCCATACCAATGGCTTTGGCGACATCCTCCACATCCGCACCCGTGGCCTCACACAATTCTGAAATGGAGTTGATGGAGGATACCCGCTGAGCTAGAAAGGCATTTGCTGTCAACTTGGAAAGTTCAGAAGACCATAAGTTGGTCGTTAAAATCTTTTCTTCAGGTACCCATGCAGCATAAATTTCCACCAAGGCCTGGATGGCCTCCTTTCCTTCCTCGCTTTCATCTCCGCCGATAAGGACCCGATCGGGATGGAGAAGGTCCTGAACTGCCGTGCCTTCTGCCAAAAACTCCGGGTTGGAAAGCACCTGAAAGGACACCTGGCTTGGGGAATTTTGCAGGATATCCTTCACGGCTTGCGCAGTACGAACAGGAAGGGTAGACTTCTCTACCACTATTTTGGATGATGTGGCCAACTCGGCTATCTGGCGTGCACAAAGTTCAACCCACTTGAGGTCTGCCGCCATGCCTTTTCCTTCCCCGTAGGTTTTGGTAGGCGTGTTGACTGATATAAAAATCATATCAGCCTCAACGATACCTCGCTTCACATCTTTGGAGAAAAAGAGATTCCTTCCTCTAGCTTCCGCCACCACGTGATCCAATCCAGGTTCGTAAACGGGCAATAGCGACAAGTCATCCTGATTCCAGGCATCTATTCGTGCCTCGTTTGCATCAACCACAACCACCCGAATGTCAGGACATTTTTGGGCCATCACCGCCATTGTCGGTCCCCCGACGTAGCCGGCACCGATGCAACAGATATTTTTAATTTTTCCCATGGTAGGATTCATAGCTAGCTTGAGGTAAAAAAATCAGGAAGCACAACCTAAGCAGTGGTGCTGGTAGAATGACCTCGCAAATAACGGAAGGAATTGCAATTTTTTATCTGATTACTCGTGATTTGTCAATACCCCTTGGTTCCAAAACGAGGTTTATCCCTATTTTTCTCTCAAAATTGCATACGCTACCGGATCTCTTCTGCGTCCAACCAGTTTTTTTTATGCCGTAAAAAAAAGTAGCAGAGCCTGAAGCACTCAAACCCGGTACAGGTTGACTAGGATGAAAAAAATGTGGTTAATTTTCTAGCACTAATCTGCCTGCCCAATTTCGGGAACTTCTCCACTAATAGCTAAGCCGAAATAGATAACTTTTAACAGGCCTTTTTTTTTTAATCTTTTATGACAGCACTCGCCCACAAAAACTACCAGTAACTACTCACCGAAAAGCTTGAGTGCGCGTTTGAACAAGAGAAAGAGATTTCTCAGAATTCTTTTTAGCCAAAGAGATAGGTATCAGAATTGCGATTTTTTTGATAGTTTAGGAACGGATTGAACCTCCATCACCTGCTTAAAGATCTTTCTTTCACTGATTTATCAAATCAAAAAAGTGATTTTACTTACCCAATAAACCCAGCCTACCCATGAACATTGATCAGCAAACAAAGCTATTGCAAGGCCGCTATTTGTCCTTAGACGTCTTGAGAGGCATGACTTTGGCGTTTATGGTGATTGTCAACAATCCAGGCGATTGGAGCAGCCTATATGCCCCGCTTGCGCATGCCGATTGGCATGGATTTACGCCAACCGACTTAGTGTTTCCCACCTTCTTGTTTGTGGTGGGTAATGCAATGAGTTTTGCTCTAAAGAGGATGAAAGACATGCGGCCTGGAGATTTTTACCGAAAAGTGATTACCCGTACCTTCCTGATTTTTGCCATTGGCTGGCTCCTCAATGCCTTTCCGTTCTTCGAACCCAACGCCGCTGGCGAGCTTGCCCTAATTGACCTCTCGGAAGTTCGACTCCTTGGCGTCCTGCAGCGCATCGCTTTGGCCTACTTGGCAGCTGCATTGCTTTTATATTGGGGTGGTGATCGGCTCGGTTGGATTTTCTCTTTAGCTGCCTTGTTGGGCTACTGGCCGATACTTTATTTTCTGGGCACCCCAGGAGACCCCTACAGTTTGCTTGGCAATGTTCCCTTACAATGGGACCTGGCACTGATTGGTGAAAAAAGAATGTATACTGGCGAAGGAATGCCTTTTGACCCAGAGGGAATTTTGAGTACCCTCACCTCCATCGTTAACGTCATTGCAGGCTATTTGGCTGGCAAATTCATTCAGCGGATGGGCAATACGGTGAGTACACTCCGGATGTTATTGATCATAGGTGTAGGGCTGATCGCACTTAGCTATGCCTGGGACTTGGCATTTCCAATCAACAAGAAACTTTGGACAAGCCCTTATGTGCTGCTGACCGTGGGATGGGATTTGGTGCTGCTATCGCTGTTGATTTTTGTGATTGAAATCCAACGAATTTCCTCGTGGACCTACTTCTTTCAAGCCTTTGGCCGCAACCCACTGATCTTGTACGTTTGCTCAGGGCTTGTACTATCCCTCTTTCACTTCATTCCTGTAGGAGAGAGTGATCTAAGAACCGTAGCCTATGCAGAACTATTTAGCTCCTGGCTCAGTCCAAAAAACGCTTCTTTCCTGTTTGCCATTGCATACATGCTCCTCATCTGGTGCATAGGCTTTTTGATGGATAAAAATAAAATCTACATCAAGGTGTAAGCAAGCCGGACAATAAAAATGGCAGCGAGGATATCCTGCTGCCATTTTTTTTAAGCGCTCTTATGCTTACGGAAAATTAGATTAAAGGTAACCTTTGGTGATTCGCTGTATGTATTTGCCAACGATGTCAAATTCTAGGTTGACCGAATCTCCTTCCTTCAACTGGTGGAAGTTGGTGAATTCGTAGGTGTAAGGAATGATCGCTACAGAAAACAGGCCTGGCGCTGAATTGAAACAAGTCAAGCTGGTACCATTGAGGGTGATAGATCCTTTTTCGACGGTCACATTGCCCTGAGAAGCGTCGTAGCTCACGTCAACTAGCCAGGAACCGTCCTGGTCTTTTATCTGCTGGATGATACCAATTTGGTCCACGTGGCCTTGCACGATATGTCCATCAAAGCGGCCATTGGCCTGCATGCAACGCTCCAAGTTGACTTTCTTGCCTTCCACCCAGCTGGCCAAATTGGTTTTTTTAAGCGTTTCTTCAATTGCTGTGACCCGATACCCCTCTGAAGTGATTTCTACCACCGTAAGGCAGACCCCATCGTGCGCGAGTGACTGGTCAATTTTCAACTCAGAATACAGCGGAGAGGAAAAGTAAACGTGGTAATTGCTTCCCTCGGGACGAATACGCGTCACGGTGCCCACAGCTTCAATAATTCCGGTAAACATGCGTCTGCTTTTTAATTTTCGTTTTATAAAAAAAGGCGAAAATTGCCTTCCTGAACTCAAAGTAAGGAAAATATTCATTTATCTTCGACCACATAACGTCAATTTGCATGCTCAAGTTAGAAGATACCTACCTCCACAAGGGGAAACGTAAGGCCATGGTCGCCGAACTCAGAAAAAAAGGTATTCAAAACGAGCAAGTACTGGAAGCCATCAATACCCTTCCCCGCCACTTTTTTTTTGACACAGCCCTAATTTCCCATGCCTACGAAGACAAGGCATTTCCGATTGGAGAAGGACAAACCATCTCCCAACCTTATACCGTAGCCTTTCAATCATCCTTGTTGGCAGTAAGCCCAGGGGACAAAATCTTAGAAATCGGTACTGGCTCAGGCTACCAAGCAAGCATCTTGCACCTCCTTGGAGCCCAAGTGGTGAGCATCGAGTACCAGAAAAAACTGTTTGACCATACCAGCCGATTCCTCGAGCGTCTGGGAATACAGCTGCAGCTTTTTTTCGGAGATGGGACAGGAGGAGTACCCGCACTTGCACCTTACGACAAAATCATCGTCACGGCTGGAGCCCCAGTGATTCCCGAGGCCTTGATCCAACAACTCAAAATTGGAGGAATTTTGGTAATCCCCGTCGGAGACCGTAGTAAGCAGTCCATGGTCAAAATCACCAAAAAATCGGCTACCGAAATTCAAAAAGAAGAATTTGAAGGCTTTGCTTTCGTTCCCCTCCTTGGAAAAGAAGGATGGGAGAAGTAGTTGCATTGAAACAGCTTATTATGGCAAAAATTCAGAATTAAATTTGGATTGACCTATATTTTATCAAGTAAACAAACTATTATTCTTAGTTTTGTTCAAAATACACCCAGCTATGCCAGTCCAAAAATTTGCCAAAGATTCGGTCACCATCATGACGGAAATGGTTCTTCCCAACGACACCAACACACTCAACAACCTGATGGGAGGTCGACTGATGCATTGGATGGACATCGTAGCAGCCATTGCAGCACAAAAACACTCCAACCGCATTGTAGTCACCGCCTCTGCGGACAGCATTTCTTTCAAGCAACCCATCAACCTAGGCAATGTCGTTACGCTTCGTTCCCAAGTGACACGGGCTTTCAACTCCTCCATGGAGGTTTTTATCGAGGTAACCGCTGAAGATATCCCTTCTAGTAAAAAAATAATGACCCACCGGGCCTTCTTCACCTTTGTAGCAGTGGATCAAAACGGGAAACCCATCGAAGTGCCAGAATTGATCACCGAAACCCCAGAGGAATTAGAACTCTTTGAAGGTGCATTGAGAAGAAGACAGCTACGCTTAGTACTTGCCCAACGGATGAAACCGGAAGATGCAATAGAGCTGCGATCGATCTTTAACTTAGGAGAAAAATAAGGAAGCCGAAGGAGTTAATCCTTCGGTTTTTTTTAATCATCTCGACTTATGGAACGGATGACAGCCTCAGCGGCAGTTCTTCCCGAAGTCATGGCGGCGTTAATGGAACCATGAAGCAGGTAATCCCCTGCCAAAAATACGCGATCCAATACCATGCACTCGGTTGGCTCCATGCTGTAACGCAGGTCATCTACCTGAGGCAAGGCATGCGGAATACGGTAGGACTTGAGGTGCTCGAACTGCCCAGCCTTCACTCCCGAGATGGATTCTAGTTCCACTAGAACTGCTTTGATCAATTCTTTTTCAGCAAGGTCCGACTCCAACACGGTCACCGAAAGGAGCGATTTTCCCTCAGGCGCATATTCCTTGGACACATCGTCCATAAATACTAAGTTGTTGATCAAGTGATTGCCTGCCAGTAGTGCAATCATTGGACGAGCCACGAAAGATTGATGCGCAGCAAAATACAAGTTGATCACGTGTCGTGGAGCGGCAAACTGCCCCTCCAGCTGCTTCATGAGTCGGTCGGGCTGGACGGCAACAATGATACGGTCTGCCTCCAATACAGTGCCGTCGGAAAGAACAAGGCAATTCCCTTCTATAGTGAGTACCGGCGTATTCAATAGAAGTGTTGTGCGGGTAAGTTGGCGTTTAATCATTTCAGGGATCTGTCCCATACCCTTGGCGGGTACGGCAGCATTGCCTTGAGCAAATAGTTTGAAGACAAACTCAAACATACGTGAGCTTGTCTCCAGGTTTTTTTCCAAGAAAACACCCCGGAAAAATGGAGTGAAAAAATTGACGATGATTGATTCAGAAAACCCGTAAGCTTTTAAATACTGAAGTGTAGTCATGGAGGGTTCGGCAAAAATGTCCTCCATGGATTTTTTTTTGAGGGCTTGGGTCAGTGTGAAAATTTTGATTTTATCCAAGAAACTACCTACCCTAGAGAAGGCCATACGTAGAAGTTTGAGTGGATTTCTCAACGGATCCGTGATGAGGTAAGAAATTTTTTGGTCAAAAATGACCGCTCCTGGATCAAAGTTTTTGAGCTGCAAGGCTTTATAATCCAAGTACCGCATCGCCTCAGGATAAGCCGTATTCAGCACTTGAAAGCCCCGATCCAGTCGAAATCCCTCCACTTCATCCGTTCGCATTCTCCCACCAACGCCATCACTCGCCTCCAGCATATAAGGTGAAAATCCTGCTTTTTCAAGTTCTAGCGCAGCAATAAGGCCGGAAAGGCCTGCTCCAACGATATATATTTTCTTTTCACTCATGGTTGGTTGTACTACTTCTTAGGCATCGCTCGACTTCCTGTAAACATTAACTAGGCAAAGCTACAGCAAAACTAACCCCTGGGCAGCAAAAGAGTTTGCGATAGCATCCCTAAAAAAGTTTTGATAAATGGTCATCGATTCCCGTGATCCTTGTTGTAAACTCGCACTAAAGCACACCTCCATGAAAACATCCCTCCTACTTTCCTTGATCCTCTGCCTCAGCAATGCGGCTGCGATCGCACAAAACTACTTCCCTGAATCTGGTCACTGGGAAAGTAAAGCCCCAAAGGAGTTGGGAATGGATCCGAGCAAACTTCAAGATGCCCTTCGTTTTGCGGTAGCTAAGGAGAGCACTGAAAACCCAAACTTGAAAATCGCCCATTACGAAAGTGCCTTTGGAAGGGAGCCTTTTGGCTATCCTGTGGGCCCCATGAAGCAGCGAGGCCCTGCTACTGGCTTAATCATTTACAAGGGATATGTGGTAGGGCAATGGGGTGACCCAGCACGGGTGGACTTGACCTTCAGCGTCGCCAAAAGCTTCCTCTCTACCACAGCAGGCCTAGCCGTAGCAGAAGGATTAATTCGCTCAGAACAAGACCTGGTATACCCCTACATGGCCCCCATCTACCCCTACCAGCCGTTTGGCTTGGCAATGAATAAGGCAGACCACCTAGAGCATGAAGATGTGTTTGATCTTTTTTCTGGTACCCACAACCGTAAAATCACCTGGGACAACCTACTCCGACAGACCTCAGACTGGGAAGGCAGTCTCTGGGGAAAACCCGATTGGGCCGATCGCCCTTCGGAGGGTGTAAAACAAAAAAGAGGTAGAGAACAGCGAGAGCCAGGCAGTAGCTACGAATACAACGATACCCGTGTCAACGTATTGGCGCTTGCCTTACTCAACGTTTGGAGGAAGCCACTTCCGCAGGTACTGAAAGAAAAAATCATGGACCCAATTGGTGCAAGTCCCACTTGGAGATGGACAGGCTATGAAAATTCATTCGTAATTCTTGATGGTCAATTGGTACAATCTGTCAGTGGTGGATCCCATTGGGGAGGCGGACTCATGCTCTCCGCTTGGGACCAGGCCAGGTTTGGCTACCTGACCCTTCGCGATGGCAATTGGAAGGGCAAGCAACTGATTGCTCCCTCCTGGATAGCCCTTTCAAAAACCCCCACTCCGGCCCATCCTGAGTACGGATTCATGAATTATCACCTCAACAACGACTTGAAGCAAATTCCTTCCGCGCCGAAATCTGCCTTTTTGCACCTGGGTGCCGGCACCAACATGATTTATGTGGACCAAGAAAACGACCTTCTTGTGGTTGCTAGATGGATTCCCAATGCGGACAAAGCCGAATTTATTCGACTTGTTTTGGAAAGCCTACCTGCCAAAAATTAAGAAACCTCTCTATCTGAAATTCGAGGTTGTAGGTATTGTTCTTGCTCTGCTTTGGAAAGTATCCCATACCCCAATTCCTGTGGAGATGGACCAATCCAACTGCTTTTTCGGCCATTAAGTGTCAATTTTCCTTGTTTCCGATCGATGGTCAACATCCCAAAAAGAACTTCTTTGTAAGGACAGGTAAATGCCAATAATGGGAAGTCAGCGTGGGTTTTGGTATCCAAACTCAAGTGAGCATGCTTTTCCCCTACCCAATAGTACGAAGCAGAATTTAAATGCAGGTAGGATACCCCTGCCACGTTGATCAATTGATCCACATGCGCATGACCGTTGATTGCCAACAAAATTTTACTAGAATGCTTGGCCAATAGGTTTTGCATCTCTATTGCATTGTCAATTGTGTAAATACCTGCGATTGGTTGATGGCTGATAATTAGCACTGGCTCTTTGGAATCCTCCAATTCTTGGTTCAACCAATCTTGCTGCACCTTTCCAATATAGGAAGCATAACCTCCCTTAGCCGTTGGAGAGCCTAGATCATTTCCATCCAAAACCAAAATCCGTATGCCTTGAATAACTTGGGAATAGTAGGCCGAAGGCATACCAAAAGCGTGAATTGCTTGCTCTTTGCTGAATCCCTCATCCATGTCGTGATTCCCAAGCACATGGTAGGAAGGAATAGTTCCTTGATTGAATGCTGCTATAAAAGAGGCATTCGATGGTTTAGGAATGGCAAAATCGCCCAACTGAATTTTAGCATGTACCTCCGCCCGATTCATTTCCTCTAAGAAGGTTTGCAGGCGAAAATCCACATCATGAATAGCGTCTCGATGGATATCGGCAATCAATCCCAAGCGCAAAATATCCGATGGCCCCGCCCAAAGCTTACTAATTGAAGGTGGTAGGGCAAGCGAAAAAGAGGTGAGTAATGCGGATTTAAGGAAACTTCGGCGATTGAGAGACATGGTGTTTGAGACAATAAAATTGAACCTTACTAATTAGCTAATTTTTTATGAAAAATCAGTGCAGGTACTAGACCCAACTCCGGATGACGGTACGCTTCTGGAATCTCCCCAATGACCGCGAACCCAAGTGACTTCCAGAGCTGAACTGCACGCACATTGGATTTGATAACAAAATTGAATTGCATAGCCAAAAATCCCCGGGATATGGCCTCTGCCTGAGCATACGCACCCATCCAACGTCCTAAACCCTGCCCCTCTGCTTTTTGAGCAACTACAAATCCCGCATTACAAACATGGTCTCCTAGACCTTCTTGGTTGGCTTTGAGGTAAAACGTTCCCACCAAACTACCTTCCTGCTCTACCAAAAAGGTGACTTTATCCGTCCCCATCCAATAGGCAAGGAGCACTTCTTGGGGTGTATCGATAGCGAAAACATAGGTTCCTCCCTGACGAAACACCGGCTCAAGCAAAGCCCACAGCGCTCCTTCGTCGGCGGGGGTAGCAAGGCGGCAGCTGGGAGGTAAAAGCATGGGCAAAGGGCTTCGGGAGCTATCTAGTGGATTTTTTCGGAGAGCCTCCTTGGAGTAATTAGGCGCTTCACGAAAGATTAAGTCCCAAAAATTGCTACTTATTTTTCAACATTCCCCATCTTGACGCATGAATTTTGGCCCTACCCCTTCGGAGGCTTTCTGCCTAATCAAAAAGAAATTTTAAGACACCGCCACCTAACTGCATGCCAACCCGCTCCTATACGAAAGTCACTGGCCTCCTCATGGCACTTTCTTCCGCTATTTTTTGGGGCATTTCTGGCACCTGCGCCCAATTTCTCTTTCAGAACAAGGGCATTGATCCTGCCTGGCTGGTTACCTGGCGCATGCTTCTTGCGGGTGCACTACTGGTGATTTATTCGGTGATCAAGGAAAAAAAAGAGGCATTTGCCATCTGGAGAAATCCAATGACCATAGGAAAATTACTGCTTTTTGGTCTATTGGGTATGGTCACTGTACAATACACCTACTTCTACAGCATTTCACTTTCCAATGCCGCAACAGCGACCATCCTCCAATACATTGGACCGGTGTTTGTCCTTGCCTTTTATGCCCTCAAAAACAAAACCTGGCCTCGCATGGCAGAATATGCGGCACTAGTACTAGCCTTGGTGGGGACCTTTCTCCTGGTCACTCACGGTTCGACCGCGGAGCTGGTCATTAGCAACGATGCGTTACTGTGGGGCATTTTATCTGCCTTAGCCCTTGCCTTCTACACCATTCAGCCCGTAGGCCTACTGCGTAGCTTTTCGCCTGCGGCAATTACCGGATGGGGCATGCTCACGGGGGGAGTATTCTTCTCCTTATTTACACAGCCTTGGAGCTTTTCGGGAGCCTGGGACGTAGAAACCTGGCTTGCTTTCAGCTATATTGTGGTTTTCGGGACGGTACTTGCCTTTTATTTTTTCCTGACCTCCGTATCCAAGATTGGCGCCACCTTTGCCAGCTTGCTCTGTAGCGTAGAGCCGCTGGCTGCCACCTTAACTGCCGTCATATGGCTTGGGGTGTCCTTTACGGGTTACGACTGGGTCGGTACTGGCATGATTTTGGGCACTGTTGCCCTCCTCTCCCTAGCCAAAGAGCAGTCCAAGGGATGATATCGTTCCCGCTTTAGATCCTAGCCTGGTACGTGTAAAGTTCGAAGTACCTTCCTTTTTTGGCCAGCAACTCTTCGTGCTTCCCGCGCTCCACAATTTGACCCTGCTCAATGACCAAGATCTGATCTGCCTGCCGAATGGTACTCAACCTGTGGGCAATGACAAAGGTCGTTCTGCCCTGCATGAGGTCTTTCAATGAGGCTTGGATGAGCGTTTCCGACTCCGTGTCCAAATTGGACGTGGCCTCATCCAAAATGAGGATCCTTGGATCGGCCAATATCGCGCGAGCAATGGCAATACGCTGCCGCTGCCCCCCAGAGAGCTTTACCCCACGCTCACCAATCAAGGTATCCAAACCCTGCTCAAAGCGGTCGGTAAATTCGTGCACGTGCGCTGCTTTAACCGCCTGCTCTAACCGTTGGGTACTTGCATCTGGTCTTGGGAAAAGGATATTGTCTCTGATGGTGCCCTCAAACAAGAAGTCGTCTTGAAGCACCACACCCAACTGGGAGCGAAAGGAGTCCAATGTGACCGATTGCAGGTCATGGCCATCCAAGTAGATGGTGCCCGAGTCCGGATTTAAAAAAGTAGCTGCCAGTCCTGCAAGCGTAGTTTTTCCGGAACCTGAGGTGCCCACCAAAGCGGTAACTGATCCTGCTGGTGCTTCAAAACTTATCCCCTTGACCACATCTTTGCCCGATTCGTAGGCGAAGGATACCTGTTCAAAGCGTATGTCACCATGGATGGTAGGTAGGGTAACAATCCGTTTCTGGTCGTCCGCTTCCAAAGGCATGTTCATGATTTCTTCCGTGCGGTCCAATCCTGCAAATGCCTCAGTAAGCTGACTACCAATATTGGACATCTGAACGATTGGTGCAATCAGGAAGCCTAAGTACAAGGTAAAGGCAAGAAAGTCTCCAAAAGTCATTTGACCTTGCATAATTAGGTATCCCCCCATGCCCATGATACCGGCAGAAGCAAGCCCCAACAAGAGTGCGCCAGCAGAGGTCACAAAACTTGTGGCCGTCAAACTTGCTTTGACGTTGAGGAACAGTTCTTCCACCCCTTTTTCAAAAGATTTGATTTCCTGTCCTTCCGCATTGAAGCCCTTGATCACGCGGATGCCTCCTAAGGTCTCCGTAAGCCTGCCCGTTACTTGCGCATTGATCTTTCCTCGCTCACGAAAAATAGGCCTGATTTTGCTAAAGGCTTTCAAGGAAACAAGGCCAAAAATTACCACCGGTAGCAGTACGGCCAAAGTCATCAGGGGGCTGATAGAAATCAAAAGACCAAACGATACCACCGCAGCCAGTCCTCCCCCAATCATTTGGGCGAAGCCCGTACCTACCAAATTTCGCACCCCCTCGACATCGGACATGATTCGGGAGACAAGCTCTCCTGTTTTGGAGTTGTCAAAAAACCGGATGGGCAACTTGATGATGTGCTGCTGCACCTTGGAGCGTAGCTTGGAGATCAGCAGTTGTGCCTCCACGCTGAGAATCTGGGTAAGGGAATACGAGGTAATGGATTGCACGACAATGGCCAGCACCACGACCAAGATGAGCCATTTGAGTTGACTAAGGTCGTTGCTAGGAATGACATCATCAATTAATAGCTTGGTCGCTCCAGGTAAAACTAGGCCAGAGAGCCTGCTGATGATGATCAGTACCAAGCCAATAAATAGCTGCTTTCTTCTTGGCCAAATGATGGTCGTAAACACCTGTCGGGTGGTTACTTTCCGTTCCGTTTTGGAGGTCATGGTGAGGGTAGTTAAAATAAAAAAAAGCCTGCTTTTAAAAAACAGGCTTTCAAAAATGAGAAGTTGTACTTAGTTGGAGTTGGTCAATACGTTGGAGATCAAGGATACTTTTTCAATAGGCTCCGTAGCATTGGAATAGATACGAACCACTGAATTTTGCTTGCCCACTTTTCCTGAGGAATTGAAGGAAACTTTGATCTCTGCGGATTTCCCAGGAGCAACAGGCTCTTTAGGCCAGGTTGGGACAGTACATCCACAAGTGGCTGCTACGTTAGAAATAATCAAGGGCTGGTTGCCAGTGTTGGTCAATGTAAACGTATGCTCAACCTTTTGTCCTTGCGTAATGTCTCCAAAATCAACGGAATTCTGCTTGAAGGTGATCACCGCACCCGCATCTTGAGCTTGGCTTTGAAAAACTAGGGCGAAGGCAAATAGGCTTACTAAAAGTGCTAATTTTTTCATGGGATTTTGGTTTAATATTCAAAGACTCAAATTTTGCGCAATTCCACGAAATAACAAAAGAGAAGTGAAATAAATTCCCTTCAGTCGTGGTAATATATTGGCACCAAAAAAAGAGCCAAAGCTGGAAAAGTATTACTTTTTTTTAACAGTGCTGGCTAGTCGTCCTCCTCCGCTTCTGTTACCAGTCCCTTAACAAAAAAGCTAGGAGAGAAATTGACTAGGTATAACTCTTCCGTGGCACGTGTCATGGCCGTGTATAGCCAGCGTACAAATTCCTTGTCGACCTGATCCTCAACCAAATAGCCCTGATCGATAAATACGGCCTGCCACTGTCCTCCTTGAGCTTTATGGCAGGTAAGTGCGTAAGCAAACTTGACTTGGAGCGCAGTGAGGTATGGATCTTTACGGATAAATTCCATGCGCTCTGTTTTGTTAGCCAAGTCGGCATAATCTTCCGAAACTTGCTCATACAAGGAGCGGTATTGCTCCCGAGATAGCGAAGGGCCTGAAGAATACAGCGTATCCAAAATGACCTTGGCCTCAAAGTAGGGTTCTTCTGGATAGTCAAGCAGTCGAAGCTCCAGCGTGGCGAAGCGTAAGCCATAGCGCTCCTCAAAATTTCGTATTTTCATCACCTCAGCCATATCTCCGTTGGCCAAAAAGTTAACCTTTTCGGATTCGGCCATGTAGGTATAGTTGTTTTTGACGATCATCAGCAAATCTCCGGAGGAGATCTCATCCTCGAAAAAGTGAATTGTTCGGCGAATGTAGCCGTTGTACTGCACAGCAGCCTTGTTGGACCTGGTAATGATGCAAGTGTTTTCTGTACCATACTTGCTGTAGGCATACCGCAGGCCATCCTCCAGTTTTTCGGAGGTCATCTTGAAGATGTCTGTAAATAAGTGCGTTTGAATCTTGATGACGGACTTCTCTGGGAGAAGTTCGTTTCTAAGGGAGGTTGCATTGAAAAGGATGCCCGATTCTAGTTTTTGGCGCATGACCTCTACTAGTTCGAGTTGGTCAGCCTCCAGTCGGTAATGTCGCTGCAAATAGCCTGAATCTAGCGCAGGACTGTAGGTGCTTCCTACTGGGGGCAGCTGAGCGGTATCACCTACAAAAAGTAGCCGATTTCCTGAGCCAGAAAACGTGTAAGTAATTAAATCCCATAGCAGGTTGCCTGCCATCCCTCCGTCATCGGCAAGCATCGAAGACTCATCGACGATAAATAGCGTGTCCTTAAAATAGTTTTTCTGGAGGGTAAATCCTCCTCCCATGGTTCCCGGATCTCCCTTGGGCTTATAAATGATTTTATGAATGGTAAACGCCGCACGTCCCGAATAGGTACTCATGACCTTAGCTGCACGGCCTGTGGGTGCAAGTAGCAGGGAACGCATGTCGAGTCGAGGCAGGACTTTCACGACGGCAGACATGAGCGATGTTTTTCCGGTACCTGCATAGCCTTTAAGAATAAAGACCGGCTTGTCTCCTGCGGGCTTTCGGAAAAATTCATCCATTTTTACAAAAAAGTTAGCTTGTCCTAACGTCGGCTGAAAGGGGAAGTTTTTCCTGAGCAATTCTGAAGGTTTGGGAATCAAGATAGGTGAGGTATCCATGGGTAAGCGAAGGTAGATGTCAAAAGACAAAATCAGCAAAGAAATTGAATCAACCTTTGGGCACAGACTGCGCGTTCGTGTCAACGGCGTATTGATTGAAGGCGATAAAATCCTCCTCGTGAAACACAAGATGGGAAACGGGCGCCTATTCTGGTCTACTCCCGGAGGAGGCATGGAGTTTGGCAGTTCCGCTAAAGTGAATCTCACACGAGAATTTAAGGAAGAAACGGGTTTGGAAGTCGAACCCCAAGATTTTCTTTTTGTTCACGAGTTCCTATCTCCCCCACTTCATGCGATAGAATGCTTTTTTACCGTAAAAAGGACCGGCGGTAGCATTGTTTTGGGAAAAGACCCCGAACTTGGATCCGAAAACCAAATTCTGTCAGAATTAAAATGGATGACTCTCCAAGAACTTCAGGGCTTGGGTTCTGATTCCATTCATCAGATATTTCTTGGAATTAAATCCCTTTCGGAATTAGTATTGTCTAAAGGATATTTTAATTTTGGAAATAATTCTCTAACATAGCACGTTTTTAAGACCTTTAACCCCAACCGGATTTCTAAACCTTACTCAAAATGAATCTAACAAAAGTTCTCTCAGTCGTATTCTTTGCTGTTGCCGCCTTTCTTGGTTACTTACTTTGGAAAGGGGTTGATGATGTCGTAGAACAAGAAAAAAGAGTTGCCTTGCTAGAAGCAGCTACCATTGAAAAACTTGAAATGCTTCGCGATGCTCAGTTGGCCTACCAGGCTTCTAATGGAAAATATGCAAGCACTTGGGATTCTTTGAGAACCTTTATCGAAACAGGAACAATCTGGATCGTTCAAAGAACTGAAACTACCAAATTGCTTGACTATGGCGCGGAAGAAATTAAAGTTTCCTTCGATACCATTGGATCGATTGCTGTAATGGATTCCTTGTTCAGCCCTAAAAAGTTTCCTGACTTAAAATTGGATCTCCTACCTGTGGTTCCAGGTTCTGGCGGAAAGCAATTTGAATTCTTTGCTGATAAAATTGAAAAGAATGGCGGTTACAAAGTGAGCGTATTCGAAATTCGTGATCCAGCTCCTATCAATCCAGAAAGAAAAGCAAATAATAACGAAAAAGCATTGCGCGTAGGCTCAAGAACAGATGCCTCGACAGAAGGTAACTGGAAATAACAGCTACTCGCTTGGAAAATAACCTTAAGGTATGGATGAGTGATAAGTTTGCTGTAGAAAATACAGCAAGCTTATCACTTTTTCTTTACCCTTCCTCTCTCTACATTTTCGCGAAAGACAAGAATCAAGCCATCACGGCTGTCCACCAGATTAAGGAGGTATCTTGGAACAAGCTGGATGATGCACTTGCGGCTGATTCCTTGGCTAAGCTCGACCTACCGGCTAAAGTCTACCTACACGAAGAAACCTTCACCTTACTACCTGGTGTGCTTTTCCAGCAAGGAAAGGAAAAAGTGTACCTAGAAGTTGCAGGAAAGCTTCCTTCCAAGCCCTTCTTTTTTAATACCCCTGTGGACAGCAACAATGTCCAAATTCTCAGCTGCATCCCGCAAAAATTACAGCACCAACTTAGCAAGCGATTTTCAGAGCTATCCTATTACCATGGGGCCAGCGCATTCTTGTCCTACCTATTTAAGGAGCGTTTCAACCTCATAGGTCAGGAAATATGGATTGACCTTTTTGATAACCACCTGTACATGGCAGGATTTACTGACCAAGAACTTTCCATGTTTTCACGGTTTGCTGTGGCAAATAAAGAAGACATCCTGAAGTACGTATTGATCTTGATGGAAACGCTAAAGCACGACCGAAATCATGCGCGCGTAACGATTTTTGGTGCTCCTGAAAAAAGTGGAATCACCGACGCTTGGGGAAAAACCTACTTTTCCAACTTCAGACTACTTCGGCCATACGCCAACCAGAATTACGCACAAGGGTTTCCGCAGGAAAAATCCCCTGCCATTTTCGAGTCTTTTTGGCACTACGTGTAACCATGAAAAAGATAGCCATTTTCCCCGGCTCCTTTGATCCCTTCACCAAGGGGCACCACGATATCGTGCTACGAAGTTTGACCCTTTTTGACGAAGTCATAGTGGGCATTGGCTACAATTCTTCCAAAAAGAACCGCTACTTTGACATCGACCTTACGGTCGAGAAAATTACAAGCGTCTATGTAGACATGCCGCAGGTTTCGGTGGTGGTATATAACGAGCTTACTTCCACGCTAGCCAAAAAATACGAGGCCAAATTTCTGGTTCGAGGCCTTCGAAATACCACGGATTTTGAATACGAAAACACCATCAGTCAGATGAATCGATTCCTAAACGATTCCTTAGATACGGTTTTCTTGATTACCTCCCCACAGTATGCAGCGATTAGCTCCACGGTCATCCGTGAGGTACACCGCTATGGAGGAGATGTTAGCGAGTTTTTGCCCTATACTCTCTAGGTTTTAGCCCTGCTTTTTTAGGTATTTTTTGAACAAGTGGCGCATCGAGGGGTATGAATTGATCAAAGCAGTCTTGGCATCCACGGCCGCAAACCAACGAATATCGTCAATTCCTTCCTCCTGCTGCGGCTTCATCCCTGCGTCACTGATACATTCCATGCCATACCAATAGGTCTTCTTAAGAATGCTACGCCTGTTTTGCGTGTAAGTATGCCAGGTGGTGCATAAGTGCTCTCCTAACTTCACCTTGACACTGCATTCTTCCTCTACCTCGCGCTTGGCACATGCTTCGGGTGTTTCACCCTTGTCAAACTTACCCTTAGGGAAGTCCCACTTTCCAAGGCGATGTATTAGGAGCACTTTTTGCTTTTTGGTCACGATCCCCCCTGCTGCTTTGACGATTAGAAATCTGCTTTTCACGAAGTTTTTCAGCATCTTTTTGTCCTTTGTCACCAAGGTGACCGAGTCCAACATCTTCATCTTCCGAGTTCGCATCAGGTACAGCAACCGAATAACCAAATCTTGGCTGGGCTCGTGAAATATAACGTCCCCCTCCCACTCTACATCCTCTGGAATTTCTTCCACATTCGTGTAGCTGTGCTCAAAGGTTAAGGACGAATCAAGGGCGGAATAGGCAATCAATTCCAAGGGCTTGTCGTTCACGAAAATCTTCATGGGTAGGCGTTTCGGAGGTTTGAGTCGTTCAAAAATGCATAAAAAAATCAAAACTATGCTATCCGATTTTTCAATCCCCTCTCGGGCGGTCCTACCTAAAGGAATTTGGACGAAAACACAAAAAAAATCAGACGGCGACTTTCAAAGCTAAGGATTCCCTTATTTTTACAGCATGGAAATCTTAACCCCCAGCATCGCCGCAGAAGTAGCAAAAAAACTACTCGAAATACAGGCCATTCGCCTTCAGCCTGAAAAACCCTTTACTTGGGCCTCCGGCTGGAAATCACCCATTTATTGTGATAATCGCCTCTCCTTATCTTTTCCAGTGGTGAGAACCATGATCAAGCAAAGCCTAATTCAGGCGGTGCAGCACTTTTTTCCTACCGTAGAAGCTATTGCAGGAGTGGCTACCGCAGGTATACCCCAGGGGGCATTGTTAGCGAACGATTTAAGCCTACCCTTTCTCTATGTTAGATCCAAACCTAAAGGCCATGGGATGGAAAATACAATCGAGGGAAAGGTGGTTCCCAACCAAAAAGTAGTGGTGGTGGAAGACTTGATCTCCACCGGCGGAAGTTCACTCAAAGCCGTGGAAGATCTTCGACAGGCTGGATTTGAGGTGCTTGGGATGGTGGCCATCTTCAGCTACGGTTTCGACGTAGCAGACCAAAATTTCAGCGAAGCCGGCGTACCGTTGGTTTGTTTGAGCAACTACGATGCACTCCTTCCACAAGCAGTGGAACAAAACTACATCGACGAATCTACCCTTAATTCGCTCGCTGATTGGCGAAAAAATCCCAGCATTTGGATGCAGTAAACGTTTAGTTTGATTATCCGCAATTAAATTAGTTTCCAAAGTTGCTTTTTTCCCCTGCGGATAATTAAATCGTCAACAGTCCACAGACCACGGGTCCACAGCTCACCTAATTGAACTTCAAAAATTTTTTCCTTTGGTTAGCAGGGAATTAGAAAATGTATTAACCATTATCAAAATTAAAAAAAAGGACTCTATGAGGCCTTTTTTGATTGACAAGGGTTATTTATTTTCAGGATAGCCTATTATTTTATCGCTATTTTAAAATCAAGGTTTGAAGATTAGAAAAGTGAGCTGTGGACTATGGTCAGTGGTCTGTTGACAATTTTATTTCCTTCTCAAACCAAGTAGCATACATAGGGTAGTTTCTAGCTGTGCGAAGGATCACTTCCCGCATATTATCTCCAATATCTTTTACCTTTTTGGCCGGCATGCCCGCGTAGATTGATCCGGCCTCCACGATGGTGCCAGCCAACACCACTGCCCCAGCTGCAATTACAGCATCGGAATGCACCACGGCCCCATCCATCACGATAGCCCCCATCCCAACCAGCACCCGATCGTGCAAGGTACACCCATGCACCACAGCATTGTGCGCAATAGACACTTGGTTTCCGATATAGGTTCCCGCTTGTTTGTACGTGCAATGGATGATGGCTCCATCTTGAATATTGGTGTCATCACCAATCCTAATCTCGTGCACATCGCCACGGATGACGGCATTAAACCAAATGGTACAGTTTTTACCCATCCTTACATCACCGACTATCGTGGCATTGGGTGCCAGCCAGCAGTTTTCTCCAAATTCTGGAGCGACTCCATTTACGTTAAGAATATAGGCCATTTTTGAATCGTTCCAGTTGAAGGGGAAAATTAAAACTTTTAGCGGAGCCTCCCTATTTTTTCTCCAAAGTACGGGGACAAAAAAATAAGCTGTACTCACTAGGTCAATTTGGATTTCCTGAAGCTAAATCCAGTTCAAAAATCATTATTTTAAATCCTCCCTAGCCAAAAACAAGACGGCCCAATCACCACGCCAACTTACTTACGTGAATTCTTTAGAAAGCACAGCCTAATCGGCAGACAGCCTGCTTGGAATTGCTTATCAAACTTATCAGGTGAGGAAGACCTCCTACCTTATTGGGAACAACCTCCAATTCCTTTTCTTGAGAAATTCATTCCGTAAAAAGGCGAGAAATGCTGACATTTTGTCTGTATTTTCTTAAATTTGTGATCCAGCATCTCAATTTTGCCGTTGGATAGGTTCTTAGACAAGTGAAAAGTCATCGAAACTACCCTAACCCTAGTACTTTACCCTTACATGGATCTAATCAAAGACATCGACATCATCACCGCCGAAGAAGCGCAAGTTTGTGATTTTAAGACCACGCCGGAGGGCAATACGGGAAAGACAAAGAAGGTCTACATTGAAAGCTACGGGTGCGCAATGAATTTTTCTGATTCCGAAATTGTCGCTTCCATCATGAAGGAAAATGGCTACGATACCACTTCGGACATGAAAAAAGCAGACGTGATTTTTTTAAATACCTGCTCCATCCGAGAAAAGGCAGAGCAGACGGTCCGCAACCGCCTAAACCACTTCAACGGACTAAAACGACAAAAGCCAGGCATGACCATTGGCGTGCTGGGCTGTATGGCCGAGCGCCTCAAAGAAAAACTGCTTGAAGAAGAGAAAATAGTCGACCTCGTCGTTGGCCCCGATGCCTACCGTGACCTACCCAATCTGGTGAATACTGCAGAAGAAGGATTAAAAGCAATCAACACCTTTCTGTCAAGGGAAGAAACTTACGGAGACATCTCTCCTGTACGGCTAAACTCCAATGGAGTATCCGCCTTCATTTCCATCATGCGTGGCTGTGATAATATGTGTTCTTTCTGTGTTGTTCCCTTTACCCGAGGTAGAGAAAGGAGTCGCGACCTTGAATCTATTCTTTCGGAAGCGCGAGACTTAGTTTCCAAAGGTTACAAAGAAGTTACGCTTTTGGGCCAAAATGTAGACTCCTACAAATGGTCCCCCGAAGAAAATAACAAAGCACGTCTGAATAAAAAAGAAGGTGAGGTCAGCACTGTGGTCAATTTTGCCCAGCTACTCGAGCAGGTGGCTTTGGTAAGTCCGCAACTCAGGGTGCGCTTCTCCACCTCCCATCCCAAAGACATCACCGACGAGGTCTTGCTTACCATTAAAAAGTACGATAACATCTGCAACTACATCCACCTTCCCGCACAATCGGGAAATGACCGGGTACTAGCTCTTATGAACAGAACGTACACCCGAGACTGGTACTTGGACCGCGTGCGGGCCATTCGTGAGATTTTGGGAGAAGAATGCGGAATTTCCTCCGACATGATTGCAGGTTTTTGTTCAGAAACCGAAGCAGAGCACCAGGATACCTTGAGCCTGATGGAGATGGTCAAGTTCGACTTCTCCTACATGTATTTCTACTCCGAGCGTCCCGGTACCTTGGCCGCAAAAAAATACCCAGACAACATTCCTTTAGAAACTAAAAAAAGAAGGTTGGCCGAGGTAATCGACAAACAGAGCGAATTGTCTATTGTGCGAAACCTACTCGACGTAGGCCAAGAACAGGTAATTCTCATTGATGGCGCTTCCAAGAAGTCAGGCGACGAATTACGCGGCAGAAACTCCGCCAACAAGGTGGTGATTGTCACCTCAGAAGGTCTTCAGCAGGGTGACTATGTTCGTGTTAAAATCACTGGAAGCTCTAGAGGCACCTTGTTTGGTACAGTCCTAGAAATAAACCCCAGCAATATCGCATGATCACCGCGCAAGAAATTCAGACGGTCAAGCAACGGTTTGGGATCATAGGAAATAGCCCCCTACTCAGCCATGCGATTCAAGTAGCCATGCAAGCAGCGCCTACCGAAATGACTGTGCTCATCACGGGAGAAAGTGGTAGCGGCAAGGAAAGTTTTTCCAAAATCATCCACTCGCTCTCCCTCCGCAAGCACGGTAAGTTCATTGCCATCAACTGTGGAGCAATCCCCGAAGGAACCATTGATTCGGAGCTTTTTGGCCACGAAAAGGGATCATTTACCGGCGCACACGAAGCCCGAAAAGGATATTTTGAAGTAACTGACGGAGGATCGATTTTTTTGGACGAGATTGGTGAGATGCCCTTGGGCACACAAGCCCGTCTTCTACGTGTTTTGGAAAATGGTGAATTCATCAAGGTAGGCTCCTCCAAGGTACAGAAGACCAACGTACGTGTGATCACGGCCACCAACGTCAACCTAATCAAAGCCGTAGAAAAGGGTAAGTTTAGAGAAGACCTGTACTATCGACTCAATACCGTCCCCATCTTCGTACCTCCCCTTCGCGAGCGTGGAGAGGATATGGTCTTGTTATTTCGAAAATTCACCACGGATTTTTCTGAAAAATACCACGTCAAGCCCATCACTTTGGACATGGCAGCCCAAGAAGCGCTGCTTCGATACCCATTTCCAGGAAATATCCGACAACTGAAAAATATTGCCGAGCAGGTCTCTTTACTCGAAGAGCAGCGAGAGGTGAACGCATTTACCTTGGCAAAGTACCTTCCGGAGGCAAGCAACCGCCTGCCAATGGCCTTTAGCTCGGGAGGTGCCGAGTCTATGGATTTTTCGGAACGCGACATCTTGTACAAAGTCCTTTTTGACATGAAAAAGGACATGAATGAGCTGAAAAAGCTAATTCTAGAGTCCTACCAAAGCGGAGGAATAAATTCTTCCATCATTCAAAAGCACCAAGGCTTGTTTGAGAACATGGATGCAGCAGTACTTCCGAAAGAAAATCAAGATCAAAAGAGTCATTTTACGATGCCCTTACTCCTCGAGTCAAAAGCAGAGTCACCGGGGGAGGAAGTGTTTGAAGAAGAAGTCATCGAAGACATCATTCACGAAGAGGACGACAACTCCCTATCGCTGGAACGGAAGGAGAAGGAAATGATTCTCAAGGCGCTACGCAAGCACAACAACAAACGGAAATACGCTGCCAACGACTTGGGAATCTCAGAAAGGACGCTTTACCGAAAAATCAAACAATATGACATTGAGTAAATCCTACCTGATTCTTTTTTCTGTGCTCACCCTGGGCTTAAGTGGCTGCTCAGTAAAATACAGCTTCACCGGCACCAACATCAATTATGCATTGGTGAAGTCTTTCTCGGTAGAAAACTTTTTCAATGACTCAGGCAGCGGACCGGCCAACATGGAACAACGGTTTACGGAAGCCCTAAAAGAGTACTACCAACGCAATACCCAATTGGAGCTGATTCGCAACAATGGCGACCTGCAATTTTCAGGCTCCATCATTCGCTACTCCCTATCCCCACAAGCGGTAGTATCCTCTGGCGACCCCAATCTCCCCGACCGTGCCGGACAGATGCGTCTCACCATCGGGGTGGAAGTGAACTATGTCAACCTCACCAACGAGGAGGAGAACCTCAAGCAAACCTTCACCTTCTTTCAAGATTACGATCCTAGAACGGTCACCTTACTCGACGTGGAATCCCAGTTGGTAGAGAAAATTTTCGAGACGATCATTCAAGATATTTTCACCGCTACGGTGGCCAATTGGTAAAATCCCTATATTGACCTTAAATTGACTTCGTGTGAAAGCAACTAATTTTGTAGAACTCATTAAGAAAGCAGATCATCTTGAATACGGGGATTACCTCCTACTCAAGAAGATCCAAAAAAACTTTCCCTACTTCCATGTGGCCCATGCATTGTCAAGCCGCTTTGAAGCTGTGCAACAAGGTGATAGTCATTTACCCTCTCTACCACTAGCGGCCGTGACAAGCACAGATCGCACCTGGCTCAAACATTGGCTATACAATCCTTTGACAGCTAGCGAAACAGCTACGGCTACGGAAGAACCTGCAGCTACTTCCATTTCCGATCCGGCTCCCAAAGTCGTCTCCCCTCCAAAACCGAAAAAGCGTGCTGCTCACAAGGAAGACCTGATTGAGAGCATCAAAAGAAAAGAAAAAAAGGAAATCTTAGATGTCAAAAAGCAGGAACAAATTGACCTGATTAAAGCATTTAGCAAAAAAGATATCAAGTTGGCTACCATTAAAGAGATTGAAGCCAACCAAAATACAGAAAACTTAGCTGATGCCAGTACCTCGCTAAACGACAAAGTATTGTCCGAAACTTTTGCCAAGATCTTACTCAAGCAAGGTAAAAAAGCGATGGCCATCGAAATTTATGAGAAGCTTGCCTTGAAGTTTCCCGAGAAAAGGGCTTACTTTGCGGACTTAATTGAAAAAACGAAAGAATAACTAATCTCCTATGTTCACTTTACTTATCAGTGTTATTTTGGTCTTGGCAGTGTTGCTCATCTTGGTGATTTTGGGCCAAAACTCAAAGGGTGGAGCTGGTGCCGCTTTTGGTGGCAGTGCTTCACAAATCATGGGAGTCACCCGTACCGGAAACGTATTGGAAAAAGCAACCTGGGTATTGGCCATTTCTATTTTGGCGCTTGCCCTAGCCTCTTCAGCATTTTTCTCCACAGGTCAGCCAAACCAATTTTCTTCACCAAATATTGAAACAGCGAAAGACCAAGCTGTGGCTCCAGCATTCGGTGGTACAGAAAATGCACTTCCAACTCAGGAAGCAACCCCTACTGATACCTCAAAAACGAATTAATTCGCTAAACTTCCTTACTGAAAGCCTTGCTGATCAACTCAGCAAGGCTTTTTGCATTTTCCCTGGACTCATGTTTTCAAAACCACTCCCAAGCTGTACTTAGCTGACATATTCAGTAGATAGGTGTCAGCCCTAGGATGAAAGTGGGAAATTTTGGCAGACAGAAGTGGTGATTATTAGCCAATTGGGAAGGGAAAAAATTTCGTTACGCGTCGATTTGTCAGATTATCCCCTTCCCAATTGCTTGGCACAAGAAGTGCAGGAGAAAGAAAGTAAGTTTACTAAAACCCTTAACATTTTAAATCTATGTCAAAAGTGAACATCAAACCTCTTGCAGACCGAGTATTGGTTCAGCCAGCCGCTGCAGAAGAAAAAACCGCTTCCGGCCTTTACATTCCGGATACTGCAAAAGAAAAGCCTCAAAAAGGAACCGTCATCGCAGTAGGTAACGGAAAAAAGGATGAACCATTGACTGTCAAAGTTGGAGACACTGTGTTGTATGGCAAGTACTCCGGCACAGAGTTGAGCGTCGATGGAAACGACTACCTCATCATGAGAGAGTCTGATATTTTCGCAATCCTGTAATTAGTTAATCACACCCTGAAAAAATTAAACAAAAATGGCTAAACAACTATTTTTCGATACTGACGCTAGAGATCGACTCAAAAAAGGCGTTGACGCACTTGCTGACGCAGTAAAAGTAACCCTAGGCCCAAAGGGCAGAAATGTCATCATTGACAAAAAATTTGGTGCTCCTACCATCACCAAAGACGGTGTATCGGTAGCGAAAGAAATTGAATTGAAGGAGCCTATCGAAAATATGGGTGCACAATTGGTGAAGGAAGTTGCTTCCAAAACTGCCGATCAGGCGGGTGACGGAACGACCACTGCAACCGTCTTAGCGCAAGCAATCTTCGGTGTGGGCATCAAAAACGTAGCCGCAGGTGCCAACCCAATGGACCTCAAAAGAGGTATTGACAAAGCAGTTGCTGCAGTAGTGGCGGAATTGAAGGCCAACTCAAAGCCTATCTCAACTTCCAAGGAAATCGCTCAGGTAGCTACTGTATCTGCAAACAACGACGAAGCAATTGGTAAAATGATTGCCGATGCCATGGACAAAGTGGGCAAAGATGGTGTCATCACCGTTGAAGAGGCAAAAGGAACAGAAACTGACGTGAAAACTGTGGAAGGTATGCAGTTTGACCGTGGTTACCTTTCTCCTTACTTCGTGACCAACACAGAGAAGATGGAAGTAGAATTAGATCATCCTTACATCTTGATCTACGACAAAAAAATCTCTTCCATGAAAGAATTGCTTCCTGTACTTGAGCCGGTAGCTCAGTCTGGAAAGCCATTGCTGATCATCGCAGAAGATGTGGATGGTGAAGCACTTGCTACACTTGTAGTCAACAAAATCAGAGGCGCCTTGAAAGTAGCCTCCGTAAAAGCACCTGGCTTCGGTGACCGAAGAAAAGCCATGTTGGAAGACATTGCAATCTTGACTGGTGGAACAGTGATCTCTGAAGAGAGAGGCTTCAAGCTAGAGAACGCAACGGTTGACATGCTTGGAAGAGCAGAAAAAATCAACATCGACAAGGACAACACGACCTTGGTAAACGGTGCTGGTGATAAAGGTGCGATCAAAGGTAGAATTGCCGAGATCAAAGCTCAAATTGAAAAAACTACTTCTGACTACGACAAAGAAAAATTGCAGGAGAGACTTGCAAAGCTTTCTGGCGGTGTGGCCATCTTGTACATAGGTGCTGCTACAGAAGTAGAAATGAAAGAGAAGAAAGACCGAGTAGACGATGCCTTGCACGCTACTAGAGCTGCAGTTCAAGAAGGTGTGGTTGTAGGTGGTGGTGTAGCGCTTGTTCGCGCGGCGGCAGCACTTGACAAACTAAAAGGTGAAAACGAAGACCAAGATACCGGTATCAACATCATCCGCATCGCAATCGAAGCTCCTTTGAGAACCATCGTAAGCAACGCAGGTGGAGAGCCTTCTGTGGTGGTTAACAAGATCAGAGACAACAAAGGCAACTATGGCTACAATGCACGTACAGACCAGTACGAAGACTTGTTCAAAGCTGGTGTCATTGACCCAACCAAGGTGACCCGTTTGGCTCTTGAGAATGCAGCCTCTATCGCGGCCTTGCTTTTGACTACCGAGTGTGTGGTAGCAGACGTGAAGGAAGAAGGTCCTTCCATGCCTCCAATGGGTGGCGGCGGAATGGGCGGCATGATGTAATCATCAACCACTTACCCAATACGAATAAAGGAGATCCAATTGGATCTCCTTTTTTTGTTTATCCCCGTATGAATTCAACATGCAAGGAACTCTGACGTCCTATATTTTTTTGATTGATTTTAAAATTGCCTTTTTCCTACTTGAAAGCAGTCCAAATTTTAGAGGAACCTGCAAAGTTCTTTTAATCGGATTATTTGAAAGACATTCAATAGGTATGACCCTTATTTATCCAATTTACTATTTTATTTCTCTCTTCTATAGGAATCAAGCCAGTGGATGGCATTGGAGATGGATTACCTTCCACAGCCCTTGCTTGTATTCTGTCCCAGTGATTTAAAACATCGCAAGCTTTTAAAAAGTCTAATCCTGCATGTGGGTTTACCCCAGAATGACAGGATGAGCATCTTGTTTTCAAAATGGCGGCAACTTCAGCGAATTCAATTCCCTCTGAAATTGTATTTACTACAACCTCTTTTGATGTTTCACATCCACTTTTATCTTTTACGAAAAGGATGTGCTGGCCTACAGAAATTCCTTTAAAAACTGGATCAGACTGAAAATTCCCTTGGTCTAGTTTGTAGCTATAATTTGCATTAACTGGAGAAGTAATCTCAATGAATCCAGTAGATACACAAGGATGAGAATTGGTTATACTAGTTGAAATTTCAGCTATAGGATTACATTCTTGGAAGTCAGTATTGGTGCATGAAAAGGATAAGATAATCGTGAATAAAAAAAAACTATCCACTAATCTATTTTTCTTCATCGGATAATGTCTTCAAGAAATTCAGAATGTCTTGCATTTCTTCATCAGTCAAGTTCAAATTATCAAAAGGCAAAGTCTGATATTCCAAATTCATTCCAATTCCATTTCCTCCACCCAATTTATAAAACTTGATCACTTCTTCTAAGGTCTTATATACACCGTTGTGCATATAAGGCGCTGTTTTTTCGGAATTCCGTATGGTAGGTGTTTTAAAAGAATAGCGTAGTTGGGGTAATTGAGTTATATAATATCTTCCCTCATCATCATCTACAGTCGCATTATTCCAAGCAGCAGTTTCTGGGACACCAATCACTTCAGATTCAGAATTGTTGAACCATGGGGGAACAGTACCATTATAAACGGGAATAAAATGGCAGGTTGCGCATTTGGCTTTTCCTGCAAATAGATTGAATCCCTTTAGTTCACTTTCCGTAAGCGTTCCTTTATCAGAAAAATAAAGATCTATTTTGGCATTAAATGGCATCAAACTCCTCACATAAGCAGCTATCGCATTTCTGATTTCATAATGCGTTATTTCTTTTTTATCAGGAAAAGCTTTTGCAAATAATGGGACCAATTTCTGGTCGTTATTTACCCGCTCATTGATTTCTTTTAAAGAAAGGTTAAACTCATTTGGATCCTTCATTACACTTTCGATTTGGTTCTCCAAATCTTGTGAACGCATATCATAAAAAAATGATTTTTGAAATGACGAATACAACACTGTAGGCGAATTTCGTTTGATAGTGATGCTATGCACATTTGCTGAAGAAGTAACTTTACCATCGGCAAAACCCTTGTCCGCATTATGACAAGTAGCACAACTTAAATTATTACTTCGCGATAAATTGACATCATTAAATAATACTTTGCCCAATTCAATTTTTTCGGGAGTTGATTTGGTTTCTGCAAATGGAGAAAATGCATCTGGATTGAGTTTTTTTCCTTGCATTAAATCTGCTAAATGACCGTAAAAAACTTTGTTATCATTATAGTTTGGCGTCTGGTCAATAACCGTTTTAAACTCTTTTTCAAAAGCAATGCTCATAGGCATTAAATGATTTTTTATAAATTCCAACCTATTAAAAGAATCAAAATCATAATTGCTCTTTGTAAATTGCTCCGCTTTTTCAAACAATTTAATTAAGTCAGGATTTATTACCTGCTCATTAGTTTTACAATACAACGTATAAAACTCTTCAATGCCTTCAATGGAAAATTCAGCTTCTTCTACTGAATTAAACGCCACTGGAGAATCAAAACCTGTGACACCCAATGTTGCAATTCTGATGATTTGATGTTGCATCAATTCATAAAAATGATGATTCTGAATTGGCAAATCTTTAAAATTCTGTTGCACAAATTTCAGATCCGTCTGTAGGATATTAATTTGTTTTTTTAATTCACTAAGATCTATGCTATCCGTAAAAATTAGTTCTTCAAGTACTTGAAAACCTGAAGCATCATTTACAATATTATCGTCAATTTTAATTTCTGGCAAAGCAGGGCCATTAATTCTTCTCGAGTGTCCTTGAAAATAGTACTCTACAAAGGGCTCTATCTTCTTATAATCCTTTCTGGCCTTCCTAAAAGTTTGGATTAACTCTTCTTTATCTTCTGTGTTTTCCAATTCTACTAAAGCAAGACCAAGTGTATCTATCTTTTCTAAAACAGTTACTTTTAGTTTGCTTTCAAAAGTTTGGCTCTCTTTTTCAGTACATGAAAAAGCTAAAGCTAAAAACAGGATTATAGATAATGCTCTAATCATTAGTTTACTTTTTTGAGAATTGTAAAAAAAAACTTTCGCTTATTTTATAAGCGAAAGTTTTTTTAATAAATAGATTATATATTATCTCGGTACATTTTTTAGGATAAGCGTCTGTCCTCCAGATTTGTAAGTCTGAATGGAAGTAGCCTTACTTGGATTCAAAAACTTATCGTCTTCAACCCAGGTGTGTGCATGGATATTGATGGTAAATGTTCCAGGAACACCCACTACATCTGAAATATCCTCCATGGCACCATGCTCCCAAAGACCAAATTTTGACACGTTAGCACCTGTTGGATTGTATTTAGTATTTAGGAATTCCGTGTCTTTATGCTTCATGTCCATAAATACCTTTTTGGTACCCGTAGCGATGTTGTATTGCCAAATAAGTGAATTGTGTGTAGCCTCAGGCCAGTAGGAATCTCCATCTTCTTGAATGTATACGAAATTCTCAGTTACACACAAGTTATCAGGATTGATGATATCAGTACCTTTTGTATTTGCTCCTGTAGGTGAAACGTCTCCGTCAGCAACAACTTTCAAAGTTCCAACAAGTGGGTTAGTTGCATCCAACTTCAACTGATACATTCTTCCCATGTAGGTTTTCTCTGTAGAACCACTTACACCAGTTGACACAAAATAAATTTCTCTGTTGTTTACTGCGGATCCTTTTCTGTAATCCAAATCCTCAACGCGAGCTAGCACTAAACTTTTTAATGAAGTGTTCAAAGTTTCGATTTCAGCACCTGTTAAATTTTTAGCATTGGGAACCTCTACGAATTCAACTGGATAGTTCGTGTTCCAAGTCATTGCAGTTTCGATTTGGTTTAAATCTGTTCTTCTTAGAACATACAATTTACCGTTATCCAAATCACCAACTGTGTTGGAAACATACAAGTATACTTGTCCATTTCCAGAATCTTCACCTAGGATGATAACAGTTTTACCAGGATAAGCCACTTTTGTTAACGGCACAGAATTCTCCCCACTGAATTTACCCAAAGCAGGCTTCGTTCTTGTGTTATTTGAAGCTTCTGCTGGAGCTGTTGGATTAATTGCATGGGTCATCGCATTTACGTTTGATTCGCCAGTAGTCAAGAACGTTGGTCCAAAACCATGAATTTCTGGAGTTGCCATAGTTCCTGAGCATAATCTGAACATACCACCATCTGTGTTCACGATATAATCTCCTTTAACAATGTTTAATTTTTTGTCAAGGTACAATCTTGAAACAGCCCAAGTGTTTTCGTGGTTTGTAACCATGATGTAACCACTTCCATCAGGGTTCTTGATAAAACCTTGACCGTCTGGTGCACCACCGTAGATCATGTTATTGGAATTTGGAATTGGGTCCTCACTACTTACAAGCGTGAAAACACCTACGTTTGAGAAATCCGCTCCCATTTTAATAAATGATGGAGTAAGCGATCTGTTTTTGAACTCTACAGTCTCAACAACCGCCGGAGGAGTATCCTCTTCTGTGTCACAAGCAACAAAAAAAGAAGTTGTTGAGAGTAACATTACTAAGGGTAGAAATGTACTTTTTTTCATAATTTTTTTGATTTTATTGTTTTTTTTTATTTGATTAAATTCAGATTTTAATAAAACAAAAGTAGATTCTAAACTTTACCGAAAAATAAATTCAATATTATCAAATGATAAATTCCCTCTCTTTTTGATAATATCTTGCGTAAGTTGATTTGGAGCGTTGGGTCCCTCTTGAGTCCTACAAAATCTCAAACAATTTCAAACCAATCCCCTGTTGGATTACCAAAAAATTCTCTTCTGGAGCCAGTTTTCTTAGATTGCTACATGCCCTTTTGTTCATAGGAATAATAGCCCTACCGTTTAAATAAAGCACCTATACAGATGCATGGCTATCATCTAAGCAAAAAAAATCTTCTTGTGAAATGGGATGGCGTTTACAGCATGGAAAAAATAAACTTCACCAATCTTGAAGCCTAAAAAAATATTGTTCCTAGCAATGTGGCAAACAAAATTGTTCGTTTTACCCACCATCGAAACCTTTGTCTCTGGTAATTATCCATAGACAAAGGTTTCAAAAGTTGGGTGCTGTGATTTTATTTGCCTACCGTATCCTGAATGAACTTTTTCAGGTCTTCTCTGAATAATTTCGCAGAGGGCAAATGCGTGTACATCATGTGGCCCGCCTCGTAATACGTCATCTTGATTCGGTCGGTGGCGGAAGCAGGTAAACCCATATGAGAAATCGAGTGCTCCACGCCGTGGAAAACAGTGGCCAAGTCGTAGTAACCATTCATAATCAAAACCTCCACATGGGGATCCTTGCTCAAAGCCTCCGCCATATCGGGTATTGTGGTCACGGCGGCGTCAGCACCCCAGAAATTATTTCCTTGGTGCTTCCAATCCCATTTAAATCCTTCTTTCGCATAAGCAGAAGTTGCATAGCTCAAATCCTTGCTTACACCCAAACTCCCGTGATAATAATCCAAAAAGCCCATGGTGTAGGCGGGTGAAATGGCATCACTTTGAGGATCCGTAAAGGCTGACATGGCCATCGGGTCCAGGTTGATGCCTTTGTAACGAGAATCCAATCGGCCTACAGTCATTCCCTCTTCCCGTAGCAGTTCTTGGTAATATTCTCCTGGCGTGATGCGAAGGTCTGCACGCTCCCAAACGGCTGAGGCAATTCCGGTAAATCCTTCCAATTTCTTTGCCATAGAAGATTTCTCTACAGCAGTGATTCGATTTCCCTTAAACAATGCTGGAGCGTATTCTTTTTCCACAAATTCACGCACTTGCTGCACAAAGGAAGGCAAGTCACTACCCTTATTTGCAACCTTGTTGTGGTACCAACTTGTTGCCGCAACTGTAGGTAAATACACGATGTATGGCAAGTCCTCATTTGGAGCAAAAAACAAGGTACGCAAGTCAAAAACAGCAGAGACCATGATCACACCATTCAAGGCATACCCTTTGTCCAACAGGTAGTTCATTACCCCTGCATTTCGAAAGGTACCGTAACTTTCCCCCAAGATATATTTCGGAGAATTGAGACGGCCATGTTCCTTCAAAAACTGCATGATGAACAAGCTGGTGCTGCGGATATCCTGGTCTACTCCCCAGAAGTCAGCGCCTTTGGAATCTCCGATGGGCACACTTAAACCGGTCCCTACCGGATCCATCATGACCACATCGGCTACATCCAGGATTGAAAACTCGTTATTGGTCAGTTCGTATGGGGCAGCAGGATTGTAATTTGGATCATCCACTACGATCCGCTTGGGGCCCATTACCCCCATGTGCAACCAATAGGAAGAAGATCCTGGGCCTCCATTGTAGGCAAAAACAATGGGACGATTTTTCTCAGGATTATCCTTGAAATAGGCGGTATAGCCATAAAGTGCTATTGGCTTGTTGTTCTCGTCTTTCAATTGGAGCGTACCTGCCTCGGCTGAAAGTGAAATTACTTTTCCGTCTAGGGTAACTGATTGCTTGGATTTTGCCACCTGAGCAGCTGGCAGTGCAGCAGGACTGCTCTCTTTTAGATTCTGGGCCATGGAGGCTCCTCCGGAGAGCATCAAGAGGCAGAGTAGTGTGTGAATTTTCATGTGCATAAAGTATTAGGTGAGTAAAAATAATGAGACAAGCGCCTGATATTGGGTCACATCCCCAGCCTTTAAGATAATCAACTGGGATTTTGGATGATTTATTGTTTGAAAATTTTCCCCTCCTTCATCACAAAAACCACTTCTTTCATTGCGGTGATGTCTTTGTCGGGATTACCAGTAACGGCAATAATGTCTGCTAGCTTACCTGCCTCGAGGGTGCCAAGGATACCTTCTATTCCCATCAGTTGAGCAGCATTTAGGGTAGCCGTTTGGATTGCCTCCAAATTAGGCATCCCTACTTCAGTCATGTAGACAAACTCTCGGTAGTTTTCGCCGTGTGGAAATACACCTGCATCCGTACCAAAAGCTATTTTCACACCCTTTTTGTAGGCTCTTCCGAAGGTTTCCTGGATCTGAGCGCCTATTTTCATGGCTTTGTCTCGAACGACAGGTGGATAATAGCCCGGAACTTTGGCATAGGCTGCCGCTGACATACCCGCTGTAACGGTAGGTACTAGCCAAGTGCCCGCTTCAACCATTAAATCCATGGTTTCGTCACTCATCAAGGTACCGTGCTCAATGGAGTGGATGCCTGCCTTGATAGCTCTTTTCATCCCCTCATCACCGTGGGCATGTGCTGCCACGTGCATACCAAAATCCTTGGCCGTTTTCACCACCGCTTCTAGTTCGTCCTGCTGAAACTGAGGAGCAGAACCATCCCTTGCCACAGAGAGGACACCACCGGTAGCGGTTACTTTGATGACATCAGAACCGTATTTCACTGCCTGCCGAACTGCTTTTCGGGCATCATAGGGACCATTGATTACACCAGACTCAGGCCCTGGATCACCCATCAAATCGCGCTTAACCCCGTTGGTAGGGTCGGCATGGCCTCCGGTGGGTGCGATGGACTTGCCCGCGGTATATATTCGAGGACCTACCACCAAGCCGGCATTGATTGCATTCCGAAGCGCAATATTTACCCCTGTTCCACCCATATCGCGTACGGTAGTAAATCCGGCCATCAAGGTAGTATGAGCAAATGGAAGGGCTTTATAAGCCACGTCGGCCTCATTGTCACGAAAACCATCCGCATAACGTGTGGGACTCGTTTGCTGCTCGATGTGGACGTGCATATCCATTAAGCCAGGCATGACCGTGGCGCTTTTCAAGTCGATTACTTGCTCTCCCTTTGCAGGAGTGGTGTAGCCAGCAGTCACGGAATGGATGGTGGTGCCATCCACGCGGATTGTTTGTTGGGTGAGCACTTGCTTGGTTCGCACGTCAATCAATCGCCCTGCATGGATATAGGTCGTCTGTGAGAAGACTCCTATTGAAAAAAGAAAAGAGAGGCCAGTAAATAGTATTTTTTTCATGGTTCGTGTTTAAGGTGAGCGTGGAGAAGCAAGATAGCGCAATCGGCAAGAAAGATTGCTTCCGACCTTCAAAGGATAGTCACGCTCATGTAATTGCACCAGGATTTTTTGGGAACCAGGTGGCTACCCATTTTTTGGCCACTGACTTTTTGTACCCACGAGGAAGAATCCCAAATAAATTTGTTTTTTTTAGGGGTTGGCACTTAGGAACGTATTTTTCTTTATGTTTGCACCACTTCAGGGCAAAAGCATCTTGGACCAAGTTCGGGGTGTAGCGTAGCCCGGTATCGCGTCCCGCAAGGGTGCGGGAAGTCCGTAGGTTCGAATCCCTTTGAGTAAGCAAACAAAAAACACTCAATTAGCAACGGCTAGTTGATATAAGA
>Ga0164295_10000034_pt1 | contig 134759 bp, 131 predicted proteins | sample GEODES006metaG_FD_111798 | JGI IMG/M metagenome (GOLD analysis project Ga0164295, IMG submission 111798) | Oligotrophic lake water microbial communities from Sparkling Lake, Wisconsin, USA - GEODES006 metaG | ecosystem: Environmental > Aquatic > Freshwater > Lake | place: USA: Sparkling Lake...
GAGCATTTCGAAGCCGGCACGAATCTTGCCAGCCCAAATTGCGTCAACCTTCTTGATGAGCCATCCACCGAGGGGTCCAACGATCATTGCGCCCATGAACATGGGGATCGAGGTTCCGACGATGACACCCATCGTTCCGATGACACCCACGACGCCACCGCGAGCACCGTAGACGAGACGTCCACCAGTGTTTGCAATGAGCAACGGGAGCATGTAAACGATCATGGGACCGACCATCGCGAGGAAGTTAAGTCCACCCTCTTCGACGGGGGCACCAAGGCTAGGGACCCAGCCGGTGGGGATGAAGAAGGCCGTGATGAGGCCCCAGGCAATAAATGCCGCGATATTGGGCATAACCATGCCCGAGAGGAAGGATCCGAACTTCTGGATCCCTACTCGTGCTGATGACGATGTCGTCATTGACTCGCTCCTTTTCTATTTTTGTATGTGTTACTGGGTGAGCACAGCAGACGCCGCAATTCTGGCATCAGCTGCACTTCTCGTCGAGAGAACTCTCTCGGCAAGTTCGCGCGCTTCGGGAAGCGTGAAGCGCGAAATTTCTGCTCGTACGTCGGCGAGGGCCGTGGGTGACATCGACAAAGAAGTGACACCGAGTCCGACGAGGACGACAGCAAGTAACGGGTCAGCGGCCGCTTCTCCGCAGATTCCTACCGGTTTCTTTGTCAGTTCCCCTGCGAGACCAACTTCGCGGATGAGGCGAAGTACCGCGGGATTCCACGCGTCTTGCAGGTTTGCGACGGTGCCCAAGAGGCGGTCCGCCGCAAACGTGTATTGCGTGAGGTCGTTTGTGCCGATAGAAACGAAGTCTGCAATCTCGAGAATGTGGTTCGCGAGAAGTGCGCTGGACGGGACCTCGATCATGACACCGGCTTTGCGGATTCCGAGCTCTCGGCAGATTCCCACGAATGCTTCGGTTTCTTCGACGGTGGAAATCATCGGCGCCATAACCCACACATCGGCAAGCGTCGTCGCGGTGGCCTGAGCGATTGCCGTCAATTGACCGCGGAGAATTTCCTCGTGAGCGAACAAGGCACGAATCCCTCGGCGACCGAGAGCCGGGTTCTCTTCGCCCTCGTCGGTCAAGAAGGACAGAGGTTTGTCTGCGCCAGCGTCGAGAACCCGAACGACAACCTTTTGGCCTGGGAACTTTTCAAACACCGCCGAATACTCGGCTCGTTGCGCCTCAACAGTGGGGGCAGTGTCATTGTCAAGGAAAAGGAATTCGGTGCGGAACAACCCGACACCCTCGGCGTGAGATTCTACCGCCGCAGTGGCAGACTTCGAGGAACCAACGTTCGCCAGTAACTGAACCTCATGGCCATCCGCCATTCGACCCGGTCCCGATGCGCCGTCCCGGGCTACTTGTCGAGATTGCGCCTCGACGAGGGCGGCGGCGATGCGAGCGGCGTCGGGGTGGAGAACGATTTCTCCCTTCCCAGCATCAACGATGACAATGTCGCCATCCACAAGAACGTTCGCCAATGCAGCCCCGACGATTGCGGGAAGTCCCTTTTCACGCGCCAAAATCGCGGTGTGAGAGGTCGGACCGCCGTCGGTCGTGACGAGCGCGCGAACGATATCGAAGTCAAGCAAAGCTGTGTCAGCGGGGGCGAGATCCCGCGCAACAAGGATGAACGGGGTCGTCGATTGCGGGACACCGGGGGTGGAAACACCCATGATTCGCGCGATAACCCGGTTTGCCACGTCAGAGAGATCTCCTGCGCGTTCGGCCATGTAGCCACCCGCCGCTTCCAGAATCGAGGCAAAACCAGCAAAAGAGTCAAACACGGCTCGTTCCGCGGTGGACCCCTGGTCGATCCGTTCCTTCACATTGGCGAGCAACACGGCGTCATCGGCCATGAGAGCCAGAGCATCTAAAACTTCCTTTGCAAGGCCGCCCGCCTGAAGGCCACGCGCTCGAAGGTCTAATGCGGTCTCACCGAGCGCACGCGTCGCACGGTCGAGTTCTTCACCGGTCGCTTTGCTGCTTTTCGCTTGGGCAGGTTCGGGAAGCGGGTCCGGCATTCGTCGAACATCGCCGACCACGAGCCCTCGGCCAACGCCGATGCCCGTGATGGTTGTTTCTTTGTTCGTCATTCGGCGTCGTGATTCGTTTCGAGAAAAGTCACCAGTGAATCCAAGACCGAATCGACATGCTCTCCGTCGGCAGTGAGAGTGACAACATCACCCTGATTAATTGCCAACGAAATGACACCAAGAATGCTGCCCGCCGGGGCCTCGCGGCCATCCTTTTCAATAGTCACGTCAAGGCCGGAATCGTTTACCGCTTGAACGAACATGGCGGCCGGACGAGCGTGAAGCCCGTGAATGGAGGCGATCGTTGCGCGCCGAGTGGCCATTAGATGGTTCCCTCCACCAGTGCGGGCTTGGAGATCGTGTCCGTGCGTCCTGAATCTTTGCCCAGAGCACTGATGATTGCGGACAACGCCTCTTCGGCGCCGAACCCTCCGCGAACGGTGTCCGGAAGGACGAGGTGACGAATTTTCTTTGACGACAATGACTCCAGCACCTCTGGCGTCGCGACATGCGAGGTAACCGCAACGATTGCGGACGAGTCAGCGGGAATTAAGTCAACCGGCGATGGCGTGAAAATCCACGAGATCCCCGCGGCCGAGGCGAGGTCGGACAATCGACGAGCAAGGAAAGTGCTGGACGCTCCTGCCGCGCACACGACCAAGACTTGCGACACCGCCACCTCCTCATTGAATGTCCCTACTGTTTCAGCAATTCGTCGCCCAATGGTGAAATTTGGTCGTAGGCATGCTTCCGCCAGGGCGGAAGCACATTCACGTAGTTGGGTATCGTTGAATCACCATGTCGGACAAATATCTCGCTCTCTTGGAATTGTTGCGGTCGACCGATGATTCGCTCACCGCTACTTTTCTGGCCGAGAACATGGGGGTGTCGACTCGGAGCGTGCGTTCCTACGTCGCTGCGGCGAAGTCGGCCGCCCACCCCTTTGACATCATCAGTGCGACAAGCAACGGCTATCGACTCAATCGTGATGCCTATTTCACCTACCGCTCCGCCCTCGAGGAGAAGCCGGAATCGTTCCCCTCTACTCCACGGGAACGCGAGCACCATATCGTCCACCGGCTCGCCTCGAGTAGCTCGGGCCTTTCGATTGACGACCTGTCGGGCTCACTGCACGTCTCCGCCGCGACGATCGAATCGGATATCAAACGCATTCGCCGGAGCGCGGTGGATTCGGGAGTTGCGATTGACAGAGTTGACAACGTCCTGACACTCCGGGGCGATGAATCGCAACTTCGACGGCTGCTCTCGACACTGATACACGACACAACGAGCTCAGGGTTGCTCAGCCTCGACACAATCGCACTGCGGTTTGCGATACCAACCCTCGTCGAATTCAAAACGGACCTCATTGAACGACTCGACTACCACCACTACTTCATTAACGAGTACGGAATCGATTCGGTACTCCTGCACCTCGCGATTGCTGTCGATCGTGTCCGGAATGGTTTGACTCTCCCCGACTTCGAAATCGAATTCGACGCCGACACCACTTTCGTTGCGGGAATCGTGCGCGAGTTGGCCAAACGGCACTTTGCGATCGAACTCGGCGCACGCGAAGAGTGGTACCTCGCTCGGCAACTTGCAACCAGGATAATCACCCCAGGCTCTGGAGGACCGGCTGGTGCGGCAGCGGTCGATAGCGAAGATGTAGGGCTGACCGCTCGCGCGATTGAACTCGTGTACGACGAATATCTAATCGATCTTCGAAACAGTGACCTCATCGAGCGCCTCGCATTACACATTGGGCACCTCGTCACCCGCGCTAAATTCGATTCACTGTCTCGAAACCCACTGCAGAAATCTATCAAGTCGTCCTACCCCCTCGTGTGGGATATCGCGGTGTTCATCGCGGCGACAATTCAGAAGGAACGCGAGATCACGATTGACGAAGATGAGATCTCGTACATAGCGCTGCACATCGGCAGCCATCTCGAACGACAGGCACAGGCGAAGAATCGGGTTTCGGCAACAATCGTCAGTCCCTCGTATTACGACCTCCACATCGTGATGCGGGAAAGTATCGAGAAAATTCTGGGAGCCGAAATCACCATCGAATCCGTCATCACGCGGACGGATGTGCGCGCGAGTGACATCACAACCGACATCGTCATCACGACCATTCCGCTCCCGTTCGAACTAGACACGATCGTGCAGGTACAACCTTTCCTGTCCGAATCCGACATCGATGCGGTTCGTCGTGTGACGTCTCGAGCGCGCCGCAGTCGTCGCCGAGACCTCATTCGCGAGCGTCTACTCGAATACTTCCGCGCGGATACCTTTTTTCGTAACGTCGAGTTTGACGGTCCGGAGTCGGCAATCCGCACCCTTGGCGAGGCGCTGAAATCACACGGCATCGTCGATGACGGGTACATCGAGAGTGCCGTCGAACGCGAGCGCATGTCGTCGACAGTTTTTGTCGACGGGCTCGCGGTTCCGCATGCGATGTCCATGACCGCAGAGCGGCCGACCATTGCACTGGCTGTTAACGAGGTGGCCACGCCGTGGGGCGACCAGCGCGTCAATATTGTTGCGTTCATCGCGTTCGCGGCGAGCGGGCGCGAAGAGTTCCAAGAGGTGTTCGAGCAATTCGTGGACGTCTTCTCAGATCGAGCCCGCATGACGGAAGTAATTAAGAATTCGACTACCTTCGAGGGGTTCATCGACACCCTCGTTCACGTCATCGATGTTTAGCGACATTAACCAAGGTGAGCCCCGCGAAGGTCCAGTGGTCCTTCGCGAGTTATTGTCCCGCTCGGCAGGCGACTTCGAAGAACAACATGAGTGAGCCCGGAGAGACTCGAACTCCCGACATCCACGGTGTAAGCGTGGCGCTCTAACCAACTGAGCTACAGGCCCTAACTATTCAATTCTAAGGGAATATCGACGAGAAGCGCGCAGCCGTCTAGGATTAGGTGGTCGCTATCGTAACCCTGACAGCGCCACTTCCTCGCCACCTTTGATCGGAAGACTTACTCTATGACCGTGAACGACCAAGACCCCTATTCGTCGTCTGCGTTGGACAGCAACCCGGACGAGACAGCCGAATGGCAAGAGTCTCTCAGCGACGTCGTTTCGGCGCAGGGACATGAACGCGGTCGCGAATTGATGCTTGCGCTCTTGAAGCGTTCAAAAGAATTGCATCTTGGTGTTCCCATGGTTCCAACGACGGATTACCTGAACACGATTGCTCCCGAGAACGAGGTTGCGTTCCCGGGCGACGAGGATATTGAGCGTCAGTACCGAGCGTGGATACGATGGAACTCGGCAGTCATGGTGCATCGAGCCCAGCGTCCTGGTGTCGGAGTCGGTGGACATATCGGGACTTACGCTTCGAGCGCTTCGCTTTATGAGGTTGGGCACAACCACTTTTTCCGCGGACCAGATCACCCTGGCGGCGGTGACCAGATTTTTTACCAGGGCCATGCTGCTCCCGGAATGTACGCCCGTGCGTTCCTTGAAGGGCGTTTGACCGAGGACCAACTGGACGGATTCCGTCAGGAAAAGTCTCATCTCACCGGCGGCTTGTCGTCTTACCCCCACCCCCGCCTAATGCCGAACTTTTGGCAGTTCCCGACAGTGTCAATGGGTCTCGGTCCGATCAACGCTATCTATCAGGCGCAGTTCAACAAGTACATGACAAATCGTGGAATCAAGGATTGTTCCGATCAGCACGTGTGGGCGTTTCTCGGCGACGGCGAAATGGACGAGGTCGAATCTCGTGGGGCACTCCAGCTCGCGGCGAATGACGGCCTCGACAATCTCACGTTCGTCGTGAACTGTAACTTGCAGCGACTCGACGGCCCTGTGCGGGGTAATGGAAAGATCATCCAAGAATTAGAATCGTTCTTCCGCGGCGCTGGCTGGAATGTCATCAAGGTGGTGTGGGGACGCGAATGGGATTCTCTCCTTCTCAACGACACCGATGGAGCCCTTCGCGACCTCATGAATACCACCCCCGACGGGGACTTCCAAACGTACAAGGCTGAATCCGGCGCGTTTATTCGCGAAAACTTTTTCGGTCGCGATCCCCGCACTGCGGCAATGGTCGCCGATTGGACGGACGACGAAATTTGGTCGCTCAAGCGCGGCGGACACGACTACCGAAAGTTGTATGCGGCTTACGCCGAAGCCCTGTCCCACAAGGGCAAGCCGACCGTGATTCTCGCGAAGACGGTCAAGGGCTACGGTCTCGGAAAGTCTTTCGAAGGCCGAAACGCCGTTCACCAGATGAAGAAACTGTCATTCGATGTGCTCAAGACGTTCCGTGATGACCTGCGCATTCCGATCTCGGACGCGCAGCTGAAAGCGGACCCGTACCGACCTCCGTACTATCACCCCGGTCCAGATGATCCGGCTATCCAGTATTTGCTCAACAAGCGGCGTGAACTAGGCGGAGCCCTTCCCCAGCGCCGTAATCAACCCGCACCGATCGCCCTTCCGGACGTCAAACTCTACGAGTTGGCCAAAAAGGGAAGTGGTAAGCAGGAAGTTGCGACGACGATGGCATTTGCTCGATTGCTCAAGGACCTGTTGCGTGACGAAAGCATGGGTAAGCGGTTCGTACCGATCATCCCCGACGAAGCACGCACCTTCGGGATGGACTCGTATTTCCCCTCGGCAAAAATCTACAATCCGTTTGGACACAATTACGTCTCGGTGGACCGTGACCAACTTCTCGCCTACAAGGAGAGCACGGGGGGGCAAATTATTCACACCGGAATTAACGAGGCAGGGGCGATGGCCGCATTTGTCGCCGCTGGAACGTCATACGCGACACAGGGTGAAGTAATGATTCCCGTGTATGTGCTCTATTCGATGTTCGGATTCCAGCGCACCGGCGACCAGCTGTGGCTCGCCGGTGACCAGATGGCGAGAGGATTCGTAATCGGAGCGACCGCCGGAAAAACGACTCTCGCGGGCGAGGGACTCCAGCACGCTGACGGCCACTCGCACCTCATCGCATCCGCAAACGACGCCGTCATCGCCTATGACCCTGCGTTCGGTTTCGAAATCGGGCACATCGTGAAGGCGGGGCTGGAACGCATGTACGGCGGAAATCACGCCGACCCGAACGTCTACTACTACCTCACCGTCTACAACGAGCCCATGATTCAGCCAGCCGAACCCAAGGGGCTCGACGTCGACGGTTTGCTGCGGGGAATGTACAAATACCGCCCCGCAGCGAACGGATCGATTCCGGCACAAATTTTGGCCAGTGGGGTTTCGGTTCCGTGGGCTCTCGAGGCGCAAATTCTGCTCGCCAGCGATTGGAACGTCGCCGCTGATGTGTGGTCCGTGACGTCATGGAACGAACTCCGACGTGACGGTCGCGATTCAGACCGTTACAACTTCCTGCACCCTACCGACCTCCCCCGCGTTCCGTACGTCACCGAGAAGTTGCGAGGCGAACGCGGACCAGTGGTTGCCGTAAGCGACTTTATGCACGCGGTCGCCGATCAGATTCGACCGTATGTTCCGACCGATTTTGCGACTCTGGGCGGAGACGGATTTGGGTTCTCGGACACGCGTGCCGCCGCTCGACGCCACTTCGCCATAGATACGGAGTCGATTGTGGTTCGCGTTTTGCAGCAACTTGCCCAGCGGGGAGAAGTCGATCGAGCTGTCGTGATTGAGGCCTTCCAGCGTTACCGTCTCGATGACGTCACCGCGGGCACCACCGGCAACACCGGTGGGGACGCCTAGAGCCGTTCTATGATTATCGTTGTTGCGCCAGGGCAGGGCTCCCAAACACCTGGATTCCTCGAACCGTGGCTCGATGTCGATGGTGTTCGCGAACACCTTGGCTCATTGTCCGATGCTTCGGGTATAGATCTCGTCACGCACGGGACGGTGTCCGATGCCGACACGATTCGTGACACCGAAAATGCCCAACCGCTCATTGTCGCCGCATCGATCGTCACCGGCGCTCTTCTCGTCAACGGTCGACGCGATTCGGTTGGCGCGGTCGCTGGTCACTCGGTCGGCGAATTCGCCGCCGCATACCTGGCCGGTGTGCTGTCCGACGTCGACGCAATTCGACTCGTCGGCGTTCGTGGACGAGCGATGGCGCTCGAAGCGTCCAAGGTCGCAACGGGCATGAGTGCCGTTCTCGGTGGAGAACCCGACGTCGTGCAGGCTCGACTGAGTGAGTTGGGGCTGACCGCCGCAAACATGAATGGCGGGGGTCAGGTTGTCGTCGCCGGCGAACTCGGGGCGCTCGCCGCACTTGCGGCCGAACCCGCCGCAGGGACTCGCGTAATTCCGCTACCGGTTGCCGGCGCTTTTCACACAGCATTCATGGCGGGAGCGGTCGACACGCTGCGTGACGCGGCCTTGACCGTGACCCCGTCGGACCCGACGCTGTCGATTTACACGAACCGCGACGGCTCACGTGTGTCGAGCGGAACGACATACCTGGACTTCCTCATTGGACAGGTCAGCAACCCAGTCCGCTGGGATCTGTGCATGGACGCATTCGCGACCGATGGTGTCACCGGAATTATCGAACTTGCTCCAGCCGGTGCGCTCGTCGGGCTCTCGAAGCGTGGGCTCAAAGGAATCCCGACGGTCGCCGTCAAGGCCCCCGACGACCTCGTCGCGGCCATCGAACTTTTGGAGGCATCATGACCCAGCCAAACCTTCACCAAGCGGCGGGATCTCCCTTCACCCGGATCATCGCGGTGGGCGCTGCCCGCGGAGACCTCAACGTTCCCAATGACGACATCGTCGGCCCAATCGAGTCGAGTGACGAATGGATTCGTCAGCGAACCGGCGTCATCAGCCGCACACGTGCGAGCGCGTCAGTCAGCGCCGCAGACCTCGCCACCAGCGCCGCAAACGAGGCCATCGCTACCGCAAAGATCTCGGCCAGCGACATTGGTGCTGTCATCATCGCGACAATCTCAAACGATGTTCTGACACCATCGATGGCCGCGCTCGTTGCCGATCGCATCGGCGCGACGCCGGCAGCCGCCTATGACATTTCGGCAGCGTGCGCGGGATTCTGCTACGGCATCGCCCAGGCTGACGCTCTGGTTCGTGCAGGCGCAGCCACTTACGTACTGGTCATCGGAGCAGAGAAACTGAGCGACTATGCCAAACCGACCGATCGAACCATTTCGTTCCTGTTAGGGGACGGCGCCGGTGCGGTCATCGTTGGCCCGGCCGACAGCGTGGGGATCTCGCCGACCATTTGGGGCTCTGACGGTGGCAAATGGGACGCCGTCGGCATGGACCGACCCACCCGCGAAGCGTTTGATGACCGCGACGGTGAGTTTCCCACGCTGCGTCAGGACGGCCAAACCGTCTTTCGTTGGGCCGTGTGGGAGATGGCCAAGGTTGCACAGGAGGCTCTCGAGGCAGCTGGCATCACCGCGGCCGACCTCGCTGCCTTCATCCCCCACCAGGCCAATATGCGCATCATCAATGAATTCGCCAAGCAACTCAACGTGCCCGACAGCGTCGTTATCGCGCGGGACATCGAGACAACGGGAAACACCTCGGCCGCGTCAGTGCCTCTCGCGATGCACCGAGTACTCGCCGAAAACCCAGAACTGAGTGGTGGATATGCGCTCATTATCGGTTTCGGTGCCGGGCTCGTGTACGCCGCGCAAATTGTCCGCCTTCCGTAACAGAAGCGCACCAACACCGTAAAATAAAGAACGGTATACAACCCACCTAAGGAGAAACAATGGCTCAGTCCAAAGATGAGGTCCTCGCTGGCCTTGCCGCTCTCGTCAACGACGAGACGGGCGTACCCGCAGAGAGCGTCGTCTTCGGAAAGTCCTTCGCGGACGACCTCGACATCGACTCGATTTCAATGATGACGATTGTGGTCAATGCGGAAGAACAATTCGGCGTCAAGATTCCCGACGACAAGGTTTCCGAACTGAAAACTGTCGACGACGCCGTGAACTACATCGTTTCGGCACAATCCTAAAACGCGCAATACGGCGGGGCTCGTGCCCCGTCGTATTGGCGTAATTCCAGCACAAAACGGAAGAGCGACCAGATGACGACCATTGTTGTGACGGGTATCGGCGCGACCTCATGCCTCGGCGGAAACGCCCGCGACACCTGGGAAGCGCTACTCCGCCGCGAGAGTGGGATTCGCCTGCTGACCGAAGAATGGGTCGAGACACACGAGCTCCCCGTCAAGTTTGCCGGCCGCGTCAAGGTACCCGCGTCCGAAGTTCTCGAACGCATTGAGGTTAAGCGCCTCGACCCCTCGGCTCAACTCGCTGTTATCGCGGCTCGCGAAGCGTGGGCTGATGCCGGCGCACCGACCGACCCCAAGGAACGCGTTCTCGTTGATTTTGCGACCGGAATTGGTGGTCTCAACACGCTTCTTGACGCGTGGGACGTTCTCAAGGAAAAGGGCCCTCGTCGCGTTCTTCCGATGACAATCCCCATGCTGATGCCGAATGCGGCAGCCGCAGCGATTTCGATGGACCTTCAAACGCGTGGCGGTGCTCGAACCTGTGTATCCGCGTGTGCCTCGGGAACGGAGTCGATCGCGAATGCCGTCGATCACCTTCGGGCGGGCATCGCGGATGTCGTTATTTGTGGCGGAACCGAATCGGTCATTCACCCGCTACCCATCGCTGCGTTCGCGGCAATGCACGCGCTCTCGACCCGAAATGATGACCCCGCGGGTGCTTCCAGGCCCTACGACAGGGATCGTGACGGATTCGTCCTCGGCGAGGGCGCCGCCGTGTTGATTCTTGAAACCAAGGAACATGCCGAAGCACGTGGTGCAAAAATTTACGCAGAGATTGCTGGCGGATCGGTATCGTCCGACGCGCATCACATCACCGCACCCGACCCTGAGGGCAATGGGGCGGCTCGCGCGGTGCTGGACGCGCTCACGGACGCCGGGGTTACACCCAACGACGTCAACTACATTAATGCCCACGCGACGTCGACCCCCGTCGGCGACATCGCGGAGTACACAGCGCTCCACAGGGTGTTTGGCGACCGAATCAAGCAAATCCCGGTGTCCGCAACAAAGTCGGCGACAGGCCACCTTCTCGGTGGTACTGGAGCGTTGGAGGCAATGTTCACCGTGTTGTCGGTTCATGAAAAGATTGCCGCGCCAACCCTCAACTTAGACAATCAGGACGAGGCGATTCCTCTCGATGTCGTCATTGAACCTCGCGCTTTGCCGGACTCGATTGTCGCGATCAGTAACTCGTTCGGCTTCGGTGGGCACAACGCCGTCATCGTCGTCAAATCGATCTAGCGCCCGCTCGAGCCCGGTGTTTCACCGCCAGTTGTTTATCCGCACTTCGGCGGTACGGTTCTAGTTCGTCATCCCAGGCGATACCGAGCGCAAGCGACAGTTCGTGTTCCAGTTCGGTCCCATCGCCGCGGGCCATCTCGATTGCATAGCGAATTCGGTCTTCGCCCACCATCGCGTTGCCCGCCGCATCGGTCAAGGTGAAAAAGATTCCGAGGTTGGGTGTGTGAACAAAGCGGACACCGTCTCGATGGGTCGCTGTCGACTCCCACACTTCAAATCTCGTGTGATCCCAACCGCGCAGAGCCGAGGCAAATCGGGCAGCGGACCCACTCGGACCGGACCAGGTCACCGTCGCGCGAACACTCCCAGGCTCACATGGCTGGTCTACCCAGTCGACGCCAGTTTTTGACCCAAGAATGTGTGCGAGTGTCCACGCCACGTGTGGTGCAAGCGCAACTGGGCATGAGTGAACGTGAATCACTCCGTGTGCGTCGTTCATCCATCCTCCTCGAGCCGTACGACTTCCCCTCGAACGGCACCACGGATGGAATGTTAAGTATGCGCGCCACTCGAGAAAAAGTCCAATCGGACATGACGCGAGAGCAACCTAGTGATGAAGGAGTGACCCATCGCTCGCAAGGACGTTCTTTTCGCCCGCTCGGACGTCGAACGGCAGTCGGTTCTGTTTTGGGGGAATCGGACAGTTGAAGCTGTACGAGAACGCGCAGGGTGGCAACACCGCGAGGTTGAAGTCCATCGTGACCGTTCCGTCAGGGTTCGGCACGACAAAAAGAAAGCGTCCAACGGAGTACGTTTCTGCCCCGTTTGTGAGGTCGGCGAAGATAATCTGCAGAGCCTTTCCCGTGCCAATCGTCGCTACTGAGACCGTGTGCTCGCCGTGCGTGAATTCGATTTCGCCGGGGATCACTTCGTACTTGGTCGACCCGAGTTGTTTGCCAACCTCCAGCGTTGTTCCCGCGGGATTGGGCTTCCATCGACCGGTGACAACCCAGTCGTCGTCATACTCATAGGCATCGATTCCGCCGTAGTTGAGGACCCATTCGCTCTGCTCGTCCCACACACGAAGCCCAAAGAGCCCGTCTTCCGCAATGATCGTTCCGCACTGTGTTTCGGAGAATCGAATCGTCGGGGCGTCCTCGCCCGGCCCGTTGAGCAGAACTGTCCCGTCGACGGCGTCGCCGTTCACGGTGACGCCGTCCGCCGAGGCTGCGGTGAGTTGAAGACCACTACCCTCGTCTGGTCTCGGCGCCCAGGTTCCAGGGACTCCCCAGACAGTCTGTTCCGAGTCAACCCACTGCGTCAATACCAACGCGAGGCTGCCAAGCGGCTCTCTGACCTGCGCTTCACGGCGCGAATGAAACAGCGCAAATCTGTCGCTTGCTTCCGTCATGTGTCAATTCTGCCCAGTAACGCGCTCTCGCGGGTAAGGCTCACCGTGCCAGCGCGCGTCGGTATAGTTCGAGCATCATGGCAGTTCGTCGGGACTGTCGAAACTCAACGAGGTGACCAAGATCTCGCATTCCCCCCGCGGGGACGCGGTTCTGTGCGGCCGAATCCAACGCCCGTCCCATTGCCGCCGCCGTGATATCCGAGGCGAGCGTGTACGAACCGTCGGGGAGGTCTGCCGCGATTTCTGCATCGACGATGATGACGTGTGTCCCCATCGAAACCGCCTCAGTGACGGTCATCCCCTGGGTTTCGAAGTTGTTCGACGACTGCACGAGGAAATCGACCTCTGCGATCACGTCCATCGCGCGCTCATGCGATAGTGCACCGAGGAACTCGATGTTTTCGCCGGCCACGGCCTTGGCTTTCGTCGCTAGAGCACCGTCCCCCGCAATGACAACAGATAGTGGCGTTGTCGCACGAGCGACTCCGTCCAAAAACTCGAGAAGGCGTTTCTCGGGTGAGAAGCGTCCGAGCCACGCATAAACCGGCAAACCGTGCGTCACCCGTGGGGTGCTTGCGACCCTGTCGAGGACATCGTCGCTCACTCCGGTCGGTACCACCGCGATGGTCGGGTTGCGAAGTGAGGTGACGTCGTTTGTCGTCAATAACCGGGCGAAGTGGCCGGATGGCGCCGTCACGATGTCGGCGTGTTGTGCGTAACCCGCCAGATAATCGAACGCGTTGGTAGGACGTGCGGTGAATCGCGACCCAAGAGACCACTTTTGCCATTGCCCCAACATCGCGTAGAAAAGGCTCGGGAATGGGATCGACCCGTCAACTCCAACGTCCAAGCGGTGATGCATCGTGTGAACGATCGGAATCGCGTTCGTGTCGGCGAATCGATAACCGAGGGCCGCACCCCAAAAATCGGACTGAACATGGACGATGTCAACAGGCGGCCGATTGTGCAGGGCTTCGGTGATCTGCGTCAAGTGCGACTGTCTGGGCCACAACCAGGTGTATTCCCTGACGCTCGGCACCGCGAACGAGGGTAAGTCAATGAATTGCACGTCGTCCACCGGCCCAGTGCGCAATGAGGGCGACACGAAGGTAACCGTGTGGCCCGCACGCTCAAGGAATTCCGCCTGCAGGTTGACCGACACTTGCGCGCCGCCGAGTGTGAAGGGGTGCTGTTCGCAGAAGATCAAGACGTGCATGGTCTCGTCAGTCTATTCTTTCGGTTCGCTTCGGTCAGATGGGGCTGACAACCATTGCCCGATAACGCCGCGTCTAACGGCGAAACATGGCACGATGAATTATCCGGACAAGAGGAAAACGATGACAAACGGGATACCCACCATCCACGAAGCCGATGCCGCGTCGATAACGCTGCCCACCGCATCGCTTAAGCCCACCAGTTTGACCGGGCAAACCGAATCATCTCTCACGCTGTGGGAATCGCCCGATGGGCACGCCCAGTTGGGCGTATGGGAGTGCTCCCCCGGCACGTTCACGGCCCGGCGTGACGGCTACGACGAGATAGCTCACATCGTGTTCGGTACAGCAATCGTGACCAGCGAAGCGGGCGACATCAGCGAACTGGGCCCTGGAAGCGTGTTCGTCACACCCGCAGGGTGGTCGGGGACGTGGACGATTCACGAAACCGTTCGCAAGACGTACGTGGTGCGAACGATTCCTTAGAACCGATCAATGCGCCAGGATGTGGAACCCGCCACCCTATCCTTCGGTGAGCGAACGACGGCGAACTCCCTGCATCGCCAGCACCGCGCCAGCGATCACGAAACCCAGACCTCCAATCGCTATGCCCCACATCGAGGAGGCTGGCCCGGTCGCGGCGAGAGACTCTGTGGTCGCAGATCCCGAACCTCCCGATCCTCCCGATCCGCCCGAGTCCGAAGCAAATGAGAACCCTCGGAAGTCGATATCAAAACTTCCGCTACCAGTGCCGTAGGAGCCGAGTTTGAGAGACAGCGAACTCACCGAGGCGTAGGTGACCTCGACGACGTGCTTGTCGGTTTCGACGGCTCCGTCACCGCTACTTGAACTGCCCGTGGCGTGGAACCGCTTGGCTGTCCCCATGCCTGTCAAGGTGACCGACGTGCCATTTGCGGTGAAAGTGCCGTCGCCGTATTCCTGCAGGTCGTCGGAAGCACGGCCATCGGCGAGAAGGGTTGAAGTGAAATTGTCGACCTCGAGGTATTGATCGTTGTCGATATCTTCGACGTTCAATTTGAGGTTAGTCAAAATTGCCGGAGTCGAGGTCCCCCCAAGAAAGAAGGCAATACCTAAAACGAAATAGGCCTCTTCCTCGACGCCCGTGGTCGAGTCATTGTCAAAACTGATTTCGATCAAGCGGGCTTCGTCAGGGGCCGTCGGGTCGCACTTGTCGAGACGGTCCAGAGCAGCTTCGGTGGTCGCAAGGAAAGTTTGCTCCGCCATTCCCGAAATTGCCGTGAGCGTGACCGTGGCGTCAATGACTTGACCGCCGATGGTAGCGACGTTCGTATAGGTGAGGCTGTCCGTGGCCTTCAAGAAATTAACCTCATCGGTGTCGTCGAGAGGAAACGAGTTGCCATAGCCGGTTGTACACGGAGTCGTTACGCGCGTGTCAAAAGAAAGACCGTCCTCAGGGACTGGGTATGGCCCAATCGCGAAAGCCGAATTTGCTCCCGCCGTGGACAGCCATGTCACGAGGAAAGCGGAAAGTAGAAATCGAAGGATTTTTTGCATTCTCTCATCTTACGCAACCGAACCGTTCGGACGCAGCTTTTCTTGTTGATCGAGCAAAGAGTTGCCAGCGAGACAAAAAGGTCGTTGGTCCCGCAGAATGCTCGGACGGGCATCAGAAAGCGCAGCAACGCAATTGGCCGGTAGGGCGAGCGGGGCTTGAACCCGCGACCGACGGATTATGAGTCCGCTGCTCTAACCAGCTGAGCTATCGCCCCGAGAACCCCAGCCTACCGAGAGGAATTAGGAGCCGCGGTAAATCTGCTCGAACCGGTCCAGTGTTGTCGAAATGTCGTGGTCCGCGACGATCGCGAGAGACTCGCGTTGGTAGGCGCGGTACTCACGGTCGGAACTGTCGAGAATCCGGGCGATTGAGTCGGCGAGGCCCGAAATGTCGCGAGTCTCGTACAGATAACCGTTATCGCCGTGGTGCACGAGGTGCGGCAGTGCCATCGCGTTCGCCGCAACTATCGGCAGGCCGCTCGCCATCGCCTCCATCGTCGCGATAGATTGCAGTTCGGCGATCGACGGCATCACGAACACAGCGGCCTCGGACAACAATGTCCGCAACGTGTCGTCGTCGACATGGCCGAGGAACGCGACACGATCCGCGATTCCGTTCTCACGCGCGATCTTTTCAAGCCGTCCCTGGTCGTCGCCAGATCCCGCGATGACGACACGCAGAGCACCTTTCGGGAACCGCGCAAGGGCAAACAACAGCTCTTCAATTCGCTTTTCCTGCTGCACTCGGCCGAGGAACATCGCGTAGGGGTCTTTCCGCTTCCCCAAAATTGGGCGATAGTTCGAGATATCGAGCCCGCACGAAATCGCGTGGACACCAGATCGGTGAACGGCTCGTTCCAAATACTCGGCCGCTTTCCGCGTTGGCGTCGTCGCTTCGTCGACCATTGCGTAGGTCTTCATCGCGACCTTCCAGAGGCTGCGAGTCAACCAATCGATTCCGAATTGGGGCAACGGGAGGAACTGCGCCGCGTTCTCGGGCATGAAATGGTTCGTCGCGATTACCCGAATGCCTTTGTCGTGCGCTTCGCGAACGAGTCCCCACCCAACATTGATGTGCGACTGAATGTGAACCACGTCGGGCTTTAGCTCATCCAAGATCGCTCGGGTGTCACCTCGAACCTCCCACGGCAACGCAAACCTTGCCCACGGATGGTTGAACCACCTCCATGAGCGCAATCGGTAGACCTCGAGATTCACACCCGCGTGATTTTCGATGCGAAGGCCAAACTGCTCGTCCGGTGACGGGGCAACGATAACAACTCGGTGTCCGCGCCCGACGAGACCGACCGCGAGACGTTCGGCGAATTTTGCTGCACCGTTCACATCGGGCGGGAAAGTGTCCGCACCAATGAGGATTGTCAGTCGTTTGCCCGCCATGACTATTGCTGTGAATATCGCAGGGTCTGCGGGTGGTGACGTGCGAGCAAGACAACGCCGATGACGGACAGTGTTCCCCCAATCGCGAGACCAGCCAGCGCAAATGGCGGGAAACGATCGGCCTCACCCAACACGGTGATCGCAATCGCAACGGCCACGAGTGGATCGATTACGGTCAACCCGGCAATCACGAGGTCCGGAGAGCCAACCGAATAGGCGGTTTGAACGAAGTAGCCCCCAAGAAGTGCGGCGACAAGGATTCCGACCAAACAGAGAATCATGAACGCGTCAATCTGATTCGACTGCCAACGGTTGATGAGCACCTTGGTGATCGTGACCACGAACCCGTAGAGCGTCCCGGCCGCAACAATATAGAACATTGCGCGAAGTCGTTGTCGGAAAATCACGAACGATGCGACGACGACGATAATGACCGCGGCGAGCAACCACATGATGAACAACAGTTGCGCATCGGAAAAAGCCTGCTCAAAGGCGTAGATTGCTGAAAATCCGACAAAGATCGCGATGCCGAGAACAGCCAGGGCGATACTCCCCCGCACGCGAGCATCCGCCGCGATGCCGTTGACGCGCGAATTGATGACGTTGGTGAGCACCATCGCGACCACACCGAGGGGCTGCACCACGATAAGAGGTGCGAATCCCAAAGAGATCAGCTGAATGACAATCGCGAGCGTGAGGAGAAGGGTGCCGAGTACCCACGACGGCCGACGAATCAGCAACATTAATTGCCCTGCCGAAAGCCCCGATTTGGCACCGACACCGTGTGTTCCATCGACCTTCGAAACTCCGCGGTGTTGCAGCTGTGCACCGATGGACAGAAAGACCGCACCGAGCAGTGCAATCGGGATTCCAATTGCCTGATAAGGGGTAAGTGAGATCTGTCCAACCAGATTCGAAAGTTGGTCGTTCACCTCTCTAGGCTACCGACATTAGGCTGTTCGAGTGCGTATTCGGGAAATCGTCATTACCGGAAATCCGGTGCTTCACCGACCGTGCGCCCGGGTAGAGCACATCGATGACGGCGTGAAAGATCTGGTTCAGGACATGTTTGCCACCATGGAACTCGCTCCGGGAGTCGGGTTGGCGGCATCGCAAGTCGGAGTCGACCTCGCCCTGTTCGTGTACGACTGGGTTGACGACGACGATGTTCAACACCGCGGTGTTGCCATCAACCCGACGTTGTTCATCGAGCCGGCTCCCGTCGGCCCGCTCGACGAAGAGGAGGAACTCGAGGGGTGCTTATCCGTCCCCGGCGAACGGTTCCCCCTCCGTCGAAGTGACCGTGTCACCCTCACCGCCACCGACCTTGATGGCAACGAGTTCACGATTCATGCGGATGGCTGGCTTGCCCGGATTTTTCAACACGAATACGACCACGTGCTGGGAGTGCTCTACATCGACCGATTGGTCGAGCCGCATCTCAGCGAGGCGCACGACGCGATTGACCACATCGGGTGGGGCGTTCCGGGTTTTTCGTGGCTACCGGGGCGCGACCATCTCGAAGACTAAGCAGCCCAACCCATCGCGCGGAGCGCGGCCGCGGCCGCGGCTGCGGCGAGTACGACCACGATGAACGGGGCGCGAAACCGAAGCAACACCGCACCAACAGCCAGTGCGGCGAGCCGTGCGTCAACGACGATTGCGCTCCCGATCGCCGCGGTCTGAGTAACCACTAGTGATGCGAGCAGCGCTACCGTCAGCACATCACTTATCCGCTGAATTCTGGGGTGCGCGGCGACACTTGCCGGCACAAGATAGCCCAGCAGTTTCGTGCCCAACACCACGGCAGAGGCAATCAAAATCGTGGTCCACGGAGTCACGCGTGCCTCCGTTCCGCAAGCAACGCCATGACAACTCCGGCGGCGGCGGCGATTAGGACGGGTAATCCAGCCGGCGCCGTCGGTAAGGTCAGCACCGTGATGGCGGCGGCGACGGCTGCGACGGCGGCGGGCTGACGGGATTGAATCCGAGGCCACAGCAGTCCGAGGAATGCGGCGGCGGCGGCGGCGTCCAGGCCCCACGTCCGCGGATCACCCAACGCGTCTCCCAGTATCGCGCCCGCGGCGGTCATGGCGTTCCATCCGACGAAAATCGCGGCACCCGTGAGCCAGAAACCGATTCGCTGGGCGCGAGGCTCGGTTTGTGCGATGGCGACAGCGGTACTCTCGTCAATTGTCCAGTGGCCAGCTAAAAGTCGCTTCCAGAAACCGGGTCCGACCACCGATGACATCCGGACCGCATAGAGCCCGTTTCGCACACCCAGGAGCCCCGCTGCGGTGATAACACTGAGTCCCGGCGCCCCGGTTGCCGCGAGACCGATGACCGCGAACTGCGAGCCCCCCGAGAACATGAACAGCGACAAGACCTGGGTCTGCCAGAAATCGAGCCCCGAGGCAACAGCGAGCGCCCCGAATGAAATGCCGTACAAGGACACCGCTCCGGCAACGCCGAGAGACATGCTCACTGTCGCCCGCACGGCGGGTGAAGTCACGATTCGGTCTCAGGTTGTTTCGGGTCGGTCGCGTATCGCAACATCGGGAACGACGCGGTGATTGTGAAACCAACACCCGGTACACGCTGAGTGTGGATGATTCCCTCGAATGCCTCGGCTCGGCTCTTCATCTCGAGCAACCCACGTCCCGTGCTGTTTTCGATCAGCGCTTCCTGGTCACTTTCGATGGTCACGCCTTCAGGAACGGGTTCGCCAGCTTTGAGCGCTCGTCTCGTCGCGGCCCGCTCGCCGTCATCATTAATGGCGATTGACAGACCGTGCGGACCCCAGGTCATGAGCACGTCTACCTCGGTTCCTTTACCTCCGTGGATTCGAGCATTGTCGATCGCTTCGGTGATGATGCGAAACAGTGCGAGTTCCGACGATTGCGACATAACGAAGCGGTCGCCCGTTTCTCGGATGTTGACGATTAGTCCCTGTTCTTCGGCCTCGGCAAAGAGCTGCGTGATGGAATCCAACGTGGGCCAATCCTCGACGGATTCGTATCCTTGTCCCGCGAGGTCCATCGCGCGGCGCATGTCGTCAAGAGCGGTTTTCGCGGTCTCGGACAACAGTAGCGAATGACGTTTTAGTGCTGGACGGTCTTTGATCGAGAGAAATGCCGCACTCTCTGAGCGAGCAAGCAATTGAACCAAGGAACGAGTAACGATGGCCTGATGTTCATGAATGATGCGCAGGCGATCGGCCAATTCCGCGGCACGAAGCCTCGCTTCTGTTTGGCCGACCGACGGGGTTGTCGACAGCGAAACAGCTGACCGTGACACGGTTCCCTTGCGTGTTTGCCCGAAGAAATAAATCGCCGCTGCGACCGCGATCACCGCGACGACGGTGAGTAGCGTGTCCAGAGGTGACCAGGTGCCCATTGCTTCTCCTTGGAGGTGATTCTCCGAGCTCATTGCCCTAGGTATTTGGCTCCCCGACTTGGACTCGAACCAAGAACCTATCGGTTAACAGCCGATTGCTCTGCCAATTGAGCTATCGAGGAAGGTGTCATTACTATACCAAAACTCTCGGGCTCAATAACCTGCCCGAGTGTCAACAATGCCGATAAAACGGGTCCCCGCGAGGAACGCTCTGACGTTCCGTTCGATGCGCGTGCCGAGCAGGTGGGCGGTCATGAGCGGGGTATCCGCCGAGTGAGACGTAATCACGCACCGCGGTATCTGCCAGAGCGGGTGGTCGGCGGGCAGGGGCTCGGGATCGCTGACATCGAGCCCCGCTCCCCACAATTGATCGGCGTTGAGCGCCGCCACGAGCGCGTCCTGATCGAGCAGAGCACCACGAGCGATGTTGACCAGCACGGCGTGACGGGGCAGAAGGGACAACTCGGTTGCACCAATGATGTGATGGGTCCCGGCGGTCGCCGCTGCCGCCAGAATCAGCACATCAGCGGACGGCAACACCGCGTGCAATTCGTGTGCAGTGACCGTGTGGGTCGCTCCCGTAAGTGGTTGGTGGGACCGCCGCACGACCGTTGTGGTGACTCGGAATGGCTCAAGCAGGCGAATGAGCTCGGTCGTGATTCCACCCGCACCGAGAATGACGACGTGGTTACCGTAGAGCGACAGGCCGGTTCGCTCTTTCTGCCACGCGGCGTCTCGTGATTTTGAGGGCAACTCCCGCTGTAGGGCGAGTGCGAGCGCGAACGCGTGTTCCGCTACCGGTTCGGCATACGAGCCCTTCGCCGAGGTGAAAACAGGGGCGGTCTCGTGGTCAATTGCGGCAAAAATGCCCCGAAAACCATCAACGCCGGCCCACGGTAACTGCACCCATTCGATTCCGGGGTGGCTCTCCAAGATTTGGGTCAACTCGTCAGCGCGCTTTTCGCTGAGCCACACCAGGCCTCGCGTGTCTTTCGACAACGGCGAAACCATTCCTCCGCCCGCTTCGACCGCAGCAACGAACATTGCGTTCTGCATCGGTTCGACGGCAATCGGGCCGGGAATCGGGGATCGGTGAGGAGCAGTCGGTGACGAGCCGGGCAGGTCGCGGTGCTGTTCGGGACGATCGGGTGCGATAGACACGGGATTATTCGACCTTCAGAGTTCGGCGACGCACCTCGAGTTCCGAGATACGTTGTTGCAACACGCCGTGCTCGGGATCGCCCTCGGGGGTGCGTTGCAGGACGCTGTGCAATTCGTCGCGTTGGCGGATGATGTCCGCCTCAATCAGAGCTGATGCGACATCGACCACATAGTTGGCGATGTTGACGCTCGTGCGTCGCTCCTCTTCCGCGACACGGGCGATAACCGCCGCATCGTCTTCGATTCGCGACTTGGCAATGGTGACTCGCCTCACCGGGATGTCCACCATGGCGAGTTCCGACACGAGCGGGCGCAATTCCTCGCCAGCCTCGTCGATTACCCGCGATATCCAATTCGGGGATGCGAAATCTGAGAAAACGGTCACCATCGCGCTGCGAATGCGACTCAGCGAAGGGTTGGTGAAGTGGCACGCAACGATGTCCCCCGCGCGGGACAGCCCAATGAGTTCGGGGTATCGGAGCAGCGCCACGACGACATCACGTTCACGTTTGGCGTTGACGTCCGTACCGAGGGATGCAAACGATCCGATTGCGCCGTGCTCTTTGTCGACTTCGACGACGACGCGACCGCCCCCGGCACGCATCGCCGCACGGACGTCGGCTGGTTCGACACCAAGCCAACCGGAAACAACCCGAATGTACCCGTCAATCATCGAGCGGTCCTTGATTCCGATGATGATCGGCGCGACTGCTCGTGTCGCGTGGACACGACCCTCGACCGTCGATAGGTCAAAGCCCGCGATGGTTCGACGAATGATGAATTCGAACAGCGGCGTTTTGGTCTCAAAAATCGCAGCCAGCGCCGCGTCCCCTCGTTGCTGTCGCAGATCGGATGGATCGAGACCGTCGGGCGCAACCACGACAAATGTGTTTGCCACGAATTTGGAGTCCTCGGCGAACGCTTTGGACGCCGCTTTCTGGCCCGCTTCATCGGGATCAAAAGTGAAAATGACCTCCCCGCGACTGCGGGAATCCCCGGCGTCGACATCGCCCAGAACTCGCCGGATGAGAGAGACGTGATCGCTTCCGAACGCAGTTCCACACGTTGCCACCGCCGTCGTGACACCGGCCAGGTGACAGGCCATGACGTCGGTGTACCCCTCGACGACAACAACCCTGCGGTCCTTGGAAATGTTGCGCTTCGAGAGATCAAGTCCGTACAGCACTTTCGCCTTGTGATACACGGGAGTCTCGGGGGTGTTGAGGTATTTAGGGCCGTTGTCGTCATCTCGAAGGCGACGGGCGCCGAACCCGATGGTTGCACCCGTCACATCGCGAATCGGCCAGACGAGTCGGCCGCGAAAGCGGTCGTACACTCCGCGCTCTCCGCGCGAGAGCAACCCAGCGGTTTCGAGCTCCACTTCCGTGAACTTTTTGGCCGTCAGATACTTGCGCAGCGCGTCAAACGAGTTGGGGGCGTATCCGACCCCAAACATTTCGCATGCCGCTCGGTCGAAACCTCGACCGGTCAGGAAGTCCCGGCCAAATTCGGCCTCTGGCGACGAAAGTTGTTCGATGAAATACAGTTCGGCCGCACGATTCGCTTCCAACAAGCGCGATCGGTTGCCGGATTCGCGTTCTGGGCCGCCGTCTTCGTAGGTCAACGAAAAGTTGATCGTCGCCGCGACCTTTTCGACGGCCTCGGAGAACGTCATCATGTCGATCTGTTGCAGAAACTTGTAAACATCCCCGCTCTCGCCGCAGCCAAAACACTTGTACATTCCCACATTCGGTCGAACACTGAAGCTCGGCGATTTTTCGTCGTGGAAAGGACACAATCCCTTGAGCGAATCAGCCCCGCCGCGCTTGAGAGTGACATACTGGCCAACAATGTCGGCGATATTGGCGCGTTGTTTTACCTCATCGATATCAGATTTTCGAATAAGTCCAGCCACGAGCCCATTCTACGGAGTGGGCCGACAGGTTTAGCGGGCGAGCCGCTCGTGCCAGACGAGTGCGCTCTGGTCGGTCAGCGAGGCAACCTGGTCGATGACGGCGCGCATCGCGTCGGCGTCAGTCGTGGCCTCACGGAAGTCGGCGGCAAAACCGGGTTCGAGGTGTTCAGTGCCCGACGCGGCGAGAATAGAGCACAGTTCCTGAATGAGTTCGCGCTGTCGGGAATAGATCGGTCTGCGCGATTCGTGCGACATAACGTTCGCGGCGACGATTCCCTTGAGCACCGCAATTTCGGCGCGGGTCTCGGCGGGGACAACGACATCAGCACCGTATCGAACCAGGCTCGTCGCGGTTGCGTGTTCACGCGTCGAGGCCGTCGCAGAGCCGGCGAATCGACCGATGAGCGTTGAGGTGAGATTTTTGAGTGCGCCCATTTCCTGGCGAGACCCCTCCCACGTCTCGATCCACGAGGTGAGTCCGTCGAGTCGGTCAAACGCGGCGACGAGGTCGTCGTGCGGGAGTTCACCGCCGATCCATTCGACCATCGAGTCGACGAGGTCGTCATGGTTTACGCGAGAAGACAGCGCTCGGACGTCGATGTACCCGTTGACAATCGCGTCTTCGAAATCGTGCACCGAATATCCGATGTCGTCGGACAGGTCCATGACTTGCGCTTCGATGCAGAGCGTGCGGTCGTCGGCGCCCTTCCGAATCCAGTCGAAAATCGGGGTGTCCGATTCGTAGACGCCGAACTTTGTTCGACCACTCGGTTCAGAAACTCCCGTTTCCTGAGTCCACGGGTATTTGCACGACGCGTCGAGACTCGCCCTCGTTAGGTTCAGGCCAAAACTGTGACCGGAGTCGTCAAACACTTTGGGTTCGATCCGCGTCAGAATTCGAAGTGTTTGAGCGTTTCCTTCGAAGCCTCCGAAAGGAAGCGCCCAATCGTTGAGTGCTTTCTCTCCGTTGTGTCCGAACGGCGGGTGTCCCAGGTCGTGGGCGAGGCAGGCAGTGTCGACGAGGTCGGGGTCGAGCCCAAGGCTTGCGCCAATTTCGCGGCCTACCTGTGCAACCTCGAGCGAGTGTGTCAGGCGGTTTCGAGCGAAGTCGAGCCCGGCCGTCGGCGAGAGGACCTGGGTCTTGGCTGCGAGTCGCCGAAGTGCGCTGGAATGTAAGAGCCGTCCGCGGTCGCGCGCAAAATCGGACCGTTCGCCCTTCGACCCCTCGGAGAAGGCGCGTTCGAGGTCGAAGGCAGTGTAACCGTTATCCCCCACTGTGGCTCGATTCGGTGTCGACGAGTTCCTTCATGTGCGAGCCCAAAATCTCACGTGAGTTCAGCCAGCCGTCGGGCAGCGACGGACGCTTTGGTGAGCCGGCACGGCCGCGCTGGCCCTCTGCATCGGCGCCGGGATAAGGGGCGTCTCGGTCGAGCTCAGCGAGAATGGCGTCCATTTCCTTCAGGCTACCGACCAGCGCGAGAGCCGCACGGGTTTCTCCCCCGACGGCATACCCCTTGAAGTACCACGCGACGTGCTTGCGAATATCCCGGCAGCCGTGGTTTTCGTCCTCGAGGAATTCGACGAGCAACTCTGCGTGTCGGCGGAAGGCGTCGGCGACAAACCCCAGATTCGGCATGATCGTTTCGACGTCCTTGCCGAACGCGGCCTCGAGGTCGGCGAACAACCACGGGCGACCGAGGCAACCGCGACCGACGATGACCCCGTCACACCCGGTTTCCTCGACCATTCGTTTCGCATCCGCACCGCTCCAGATGTCGCCGTTTCCTAGAATTGGCAAACCCGTGATTTCGGTCTTGAGCGTTCGAATCGCGTCCCAGTGGGCGTTTCCCGAATAGTGCTGGGCGGCGGTGCGGGCGTGAAGCCCAATTGCGGCAACACCGAGGTCGGCCGCGATTCGGGCGGCGTCGAGATACGTGAGGTGATCATCGTCAATGCCCATTCGCATCTTGATGGTCACGGGGACGTCCCCTGCCGCAGCTACGGTCTCTTTCAAAATCTGCTCGAACAGAGTCGTCTTCCACGGCAGAGCCGCGCCACCACCCTTGCGCGTCACTTTAGGAACAGGACACCCGAAGTTCATGTCGATGTGGTCAGCGTGGTCTTCGTCGACAAGGATTCGAGTCGCCGCACCCATCGTCTTCGGGTCCACGCCATACAACTGGATTGAACGCGTCGTCTCGGACGGGTGGTGCTGAATGAGGCGCATCGTCGTCTCGTTTCGCTCGACGAGGGCACGCGCGGTGATCATCTCCGAGACGAACAGTCCGCCGCCGTATTCGCGGCACAACCGTCGAAACGCCGTGTTCGTAATCCCCGCCATGGGAGCGAGAACGACGGGAACGTCGGTGTCAATCGGGCCGATTCGCACCCTATGCTCCGATCAGTCGCTCCGCCAGGTAGCCCTCGAGACGATCGAGCGAAACTCGCTCTTGCGCCATCGTGTCCCGTTCGCGAGCTGTCACGGCCTTGTCCTCAAGAGTGTCGAAGTCAACGGTGATGGCGAACGGCGTTCCGATTTCGTCCTGGCGACGGTATCGGCGTCCGATTGCACCGGCGTCATCGAAATCGATGTTCCAGTGCTTTCGAAGATTTTCGGCGAGGTTACGCGCGAGTGGCGACAGTTCCTCGTGGCGCGAAAGCGGCAGCACCGCTGCCTTTACGGGCGCGAGGCGGGGGTCGAAGCGCAGAACGGTCCGAACATCGACGCCGCCCTTCGTGTTGGGCGCTTCGTCCTCGTAATAGGCATCAACGAGAAACGCCATGAGCGAACGAGTCAGTCCCGCCGCCGGCTCGATGACATACGGCGTCCAGCGTTCGTTCGTGCCCTGGTCAAAGTAGGACAGGTCCGTTCCCGATGCCTTCGAGTGGGTCATCAGATCGAAGTCGGTGCGGTTCGCAACGCCCTCGAGTTCGCCGAATTCTCCCGACGAGAAACCAAAACGGTATTCAATGTCAACGGTTCGCTTGGAATAGTGCGACAGTTTCTCTTTCGGGTGTTCGAACAGGCGCAGGTTCTCGGGGTTGATCCCGAGGTCGGTGTACCAGCGGAAGCGCTCGTCTATCCAGTACTGGTGCCACTCTTCGTCCGTTCCGGGCTCGACGAAAAACTCCATCTCCATTTGTTCAAACTCGCGGGTGCGGAAAATAAAGTTCCCCGGAGTGATCTCGTTACGGAACGACTTTCCGATCTGACCGATTCCGAACGGGGGCTTCTGGCGCGACGACGACACGACGTTGTTGAAGTTCACGAAAATACCCTGAGCGGTCTCTGGCCGAAGATAGTGCATTCCCGACTCATCTTCGACTGGACCGAGGTAGGTCTTGAGCATCCCCGAGAATTCCTTGGGCTCGGTCCACTGACCGCGCGTTCCACAGTGACCACACGCGATGTCGGCAAGTCCGTTCTCGGCCGGGCGACCCTTCTTTTCTTCGAATTCCTCTTCGAGGTGGTCGGCACGGAATCTCTTGTGGCAAGACAGACATTCGACGAGCGGGTCGCTGAACACGTCGACGTGACCGGACGCTTCCCACACCGCGCGGGGCAAAATGACCGACGAGTCAAGACCGACGACGTCGGGACGGTTCTGCACCATCGCCTTCCACCACTGGCGCTTGATGTTTTCTTTCAGTTCGACCCCGAGTGGGCCGTAATCCCACGCAGACCGGCTTCCGCCATAGATTTCGCCGGCCTGAAACACGAATCCACGTCGTTTCGCGAGCGAAATGACGGAATCCAGTCGATTGTTCTGAGCCACGGGTCTCCTCTAGGCAGGGCGTGACGCCAGTTTATCGGGGCGCGGGGCTATCGACCGCACCGCCGAAGCGTCGGTCACGGTGGGCATAGTCCTCGATCGCGCGCCAGAGTTGCACACGCGAGAAATCCGGCCACAGCGTATCGAGGAAGACCATCTCGGAATAGGCACTTTGCCAGAGCAGAAAGTTAGACGTCCGCTGTTCGCCGGACGATCGGATAAACAGGTCGACGTCGGGTAGCTTCGGCTCGTAGAGGTGCGCCTGAACCGTCTTTTCGGTGATGCGCGCGGGGTTGATTTTTCCTTTCGCGACCCCCTCGGCGATGTCTTGAATCGCGTCGACGAGTTCTAGTCGGCCCCCATAGTTCACGCACATTTGCAGAGTGAGACCCGTGTTCTTCTTCGTCATTTCTTCGGCCTCGCGCAATTCCGAAATGACGCTCGCCCACAGTTTCGGCGCGCGCCCCACCCAGCGAACGCGGACCCCCCACTCGTTGAGCTGGTCTCGCCGACGGCGAAGCACTTCGCGATTGAATCCCATGAGGAACTTGACCTCTTCGGGGCTGCGCCGCCAGTTCTCGGTCGAAAACGCGTACACCGACAAGTGCTTCACACCGACTTCAATTGCCCCGGCCACAACATCGAGCAGAGCGGCCTCACCCGCCCGGTGACCTTCGACCCGAGGAAGACCTCTCGCGTTCGCCCAACGACCATTGCCATCCATGACGATGGCGACGTGTTCCGGAACGAGGTCGCGCTGAACGACGGGCGGCGTGAGCCCCGTGTAATTCAGCGGCAGAAAGTCGACCATCAGCCCGTCCGATCGATGTGTCCGAGCGATCGAATCGACCGTTCGAGGTGGAACTGAGCGTACGCCGCGACGATACCACGCGCCTCGATTCGAGCGCCGTCCGGCGAAGCGTCGGCGACCGCCCAGTCGCCTTTCAGCAACGCCGCGAGAAGCGTGATCGTCTCGGGGCGAAGGTGAGGTGTCCCCGGCGGGGCGACGGCGTCCGAGACGACTCCACCCGCCGAGATGACGAGAGCTGTGTGTGGACCGTCCTCGCCCGTGATGACACACGCGTCGAGTTGGGGTGTCCAGCCCGCGATTGCCAGGGCTCGCAAAATGTAAGAATCGAGAATGAGCGATGGGTCGTGTGCCCTTTTCGCCAACGCTTTAAGCCCACCGAGCAGCAGCGCGTAATGACCCGAGGTGTGACCGTGGTCGGTCAATTTGTCGGCGGTTTCGACCATCGCCGACGCGGTCGTGTACATCGGATAATCGGCCACAATCGTCGCGGTCAATGACGTAATCGTTTCCACCTGTTGAACGGTGTCAAGGTTCCGACCCTCGTAGAACTGAACGTCGGCGATCATGAAGGGTTCGAGGCGGGAACCAATACGACTTCCCGTTTTACGAACACCCTTGGCCACCGCGCGAATCTTGCCCCGAGACTTTCCGATCATCGTGATGATGCGATCGGCTTCGCCCAATTTGTGCGTTCGAAGCACAATAACGTTGTCGCGATAAGTGGGCACCTGTCCATTCTCGCGCCCGACGTATCACGCCCGACCCGCGACACGAGAGAATAGAGCTATGAACTCGTTATTCGCGATTCCCGCCTGGCTCGATCTGGTCGCAGTCGGAATAGGCGCGGCGCAGGGGGCGATGTTCTCGTCGCGATATCGCGGCGCCGAGCTCGATCTCTTGGGTGTCGCCATCATCGGCATCGTCAGCGGGTTCGGCGGTTCGATGGTGCGCGACATTTTTCTCTCGACCGACATCGCTGCCTTGAACTCAAATTGGTATCTCGTGACCGCGGTTCTCTGTGCGCTCGGAGGCATGCTCGTGTCGTCACTTCTTCATCGAATCGAAATGGTTATCAACGTCTTGGACGCGCTGACAATTGGAATCTTCGGCGTAATCGGAACGACCAAAGCTCTCGCGTTCGGCCTCCCCGTCGTTCCCGCGTTGTTCATCGGTGTCGCGGCTGCGGTAGGCGGCTCTATCCTGCGCGACATGCTTCTTGCACTGCCCATGCAACTCATGCAGGTCGGTTCGCTCTACGCAGTGGCCGCCGGACTGGGTGGAGCGACCGTCATCGTTCTGCTCTCTATCGGTCAGTCGGTGACCGTCGCCGGATTCGCCGGTGTCGCGGTGACAACCGCCATCCGCATGCTGTCGGTAATCCTCGGCTGGAAACTGCCAGCGCAGCGCGGTGTGCCCACTGTGACGTCGGTGATTCGGACTATTCGCAATAAACCCAAGCGAAATTGATTTCGAATACCAAAGGGCGATGGGAGAACCGGTTTGGGTCAGAGCCCAATCTTTCCGCCGGGGAAAAAGCGTTAGTCGGCCAGGAACCTCTCTACTGCAGTTGTGAGGATGTTGATTTCTGCCTCGGTGAGGTTTCCGTAAGTGACGGTTCGCTTGGCGGAATCTTCCGTCTCTAAATCCTGCACCGATGAGATTTTTCCGTCGAGGATTTCATAACCAAGACGAGACACGCCAAATTCTCCAAGATCCTGAAATGTCTCAAATTGTTGCAGTTCCTCATTAAAGATGACTTCTAGATCGCTGTCTTGACCGGCCTCTTCCGCTAGGTCGTAAGTCATTGACGCCCCACAGGCGGAAAAAGCATCAGTTTCCCAGATCAGTTCGTAGGTGTCATCAGGTTGAAAGTAGGCCGCGCTGAAGTCCTTGTAGGCATCCGCTTTGGGCACCATCACGAGCGTGAAGCCACCGGGGTCCACCGACTTTTCCAGTGTTCCCTTTTCGAGTGCCTCCTCGCAACTGGCGCGAGCTATGATTTTGAACTGGCCTTCCGCTTCTGCTGCTGTCAGTGTCGGTATAGCCGTTGGGCTTGCGGCGGTCGTTGGCTGTGTGGCTGCTGAGCAGCCTGCCGCGACAAGCACCAATGAGCATGCGACAGCGGACGCAAAAGCGTTTCGTGTTTTCAATTCAGGCCCCTGATTCAACGTTAAACGGTTGCCCTCGCTCGGACCGACCGGTTCACCGCCGACACGATCGCCTTGAGTGACGCGGTTGAAATGTCACCATCGATGCCCACGCCCCACAGCGTTTGACCGTCGACCTCGAGTTCGACGTAGGCGGCCGCGAGCGCGTCACCGGAGGCGCTCAGCGCGTGTTCGACGTAGTCGAAGAGTCGAATCTCGTGACCCTGCCCAGCCATAACCGAAAGGAACGCGGCCACGGGGCCGTTGCCGACATCCTGAAGTGTTTCCGTCGATTCACCGACGCGAAGATTGACGTCAAGCGTAACTTCGCCGGACATGTCCGAAGCGGTGCGGGTGCCCATCAGTTCGTAGCGCCCCCACTTGTCGTCTTCGGCAGCTGAAGGCAGGTACTCATCCATGAAAATGGCCCAAATCTCGTCACTCGAGACCTCGCCGCCCTCGGTATCCGTCTTTCCTTGAACCACGCCAGAGAATTCGATCTGCAGTTTGCGCGGAAGGTCGAGGTTGTGGTCGGCCTTCAACAGGTACGCGACACCGCCCTTGCCCGACTGGGAATTGACACGGATGACGGCCTCGTACGAACGACCGACATCCTTGGGGTCGATCGGCAGGTACGGAACGGCCCACTCGATGTCCTTGACCGTCGTACCCTCGGCAATCGCTTGGGCTTCCATCGCTTCGAAGCCCTTTTTGATCGCGTCTTGGTGTGAGCCAGAGAAGGCCGTGTAGACCAAATCGCCAGCCCACGGGCTGCGCTCGTGTACCTTCAGTTGGTTGCAGTATTCGGCGGTACGACGGATCTCGTCGAGGTTCGAGAAGTCAACTTGTGGGTCGATGCCCTGGGTGAACAGGTTCAGGCCCAACGCGACGAGGTCGACGTTTCCCGTGCGCTCGCCGTTTCCGAACAAGCACCCCTCGATGCGGTCGGCCCCGGCCATGTAGCCCAACTCGGCGGCGGCAATCGCGGTTCCACGGTCGTTGTGCGGGTGCAACGACAGGATGACGTTCTCGCGGTGATTGAGGTGTCGGCTCATCCACTCGATGCTGTCGGCGTAAACGTTCGGCGACGCCATCTCGACGGTCGCAGGCAAGTTGATGATGACCTTGCGGTCGGGCGTCGGCTCGAACACCTCGAGCACCTGATTGCACACGTCGACGGCGAATTCGAGTTCCGTCCCGGTGTACGACTCGGGCGAATACTCGTAAAAGACATTCGTTCCGGGCACCTCGGATTCGAGCGAACGACAGATGCGAGCACCCTCGAGCGCGATGTCGATGATTCCCTGCTTGTCGGTCTTGAACACGACATCCCGCTGCAGGACACTCGTCGAGTTGTACAGGTGAACGATCGCGTTCTTCGCACCGCGTATCGACTCGTAGGTGCGGCGAATGAGGTGCTCGCGCGCCTGTGTCAAAACTTGAATCGTCACGTCGTCGGGAATGAGCCCTTCCTCGATGATCGTGCGCACGAAGTCGAAATCAGTCTGCGACGCCGACGGAAACCCCACCTCGATTTCCTTGTAGCCCATCGAGACGAGGCGCTCAAACATGACACGTTTGCGCTCAGGGCTCATTGGGTCAATCAGGGCTTGATTGCCGTCACGCAGGTCGACAGCACACCAGCGCGGTGCGGTCGTAATGCGTTTGGTCGGCCACGTGCGGTCGGGCAGGTCCACGGCAAAAACCTCGTGGTACGGGCGGTAACGATGAACGGGCATCGACGTCGGTTGCTGGTTGTTCTTCACGGGTTTCTCCTCAGGTTACGGGTTTCGGCCAATGGGAGACTCCGCGACGAGTGGTGGCCTGGTAACTAGGACCCGTCGCGGCCGCTAAGAAGGAGACCGTTCAGCATGGTTTCAGGGTAACACGCTGCATGTGCTGGCGGAAAAATCAGAAACCGAGCTTGCCGAGCGCTTTCGGGTCGCGTTGCCAGTCCTTGGCGATCGTGACGTGCAAGTCGAGATAAATCTTTGTTCCAAGCAGGGCCTCGATCTGAGGGCGTGAGCGCTCACCAATAAGTCGCAGCATCGAACCACGATGTCCGATAATGATGCCCTTCTGGCTGTCGCGTTCGACGATGAGCGTGACGAACACCTTGGTGCGGCCGTTCTCGCGCACGATGTCCATGAGTGTCACCGCCAATGAGTGCGGTAGTTCGTCGCTCAGTTCTTCGAGCACCGCCTCGCGCACGATTTCGGGGATTCGGTTCTCAACCGACTCGTCCGACACAGAATTGTCCGGGTACAGGTGAAGTGACTCGGGCATGATCGGGATGATGGCATCGAAGAATTCGCCGAGCCCGTCGGCCGTCACCGCACTGAGGGGAACGACAAGCGTCCAATTGCGCAGCTCACCCACCTCTGCCAGCTTGTTGAGGACAGCGGTCGACGAGACTCGGTCGGTCTTGGTCACAATCGCGACGACCTTGGCGCGCGGGTAACGCGCGAGTTGTTCGAGGATGAACAGGTCGCCCTTGCCGATGGATTCGTCGGCCGGAAGGCACATGCCGATGACGTCAACGTCACCGAGTGTCGTTTCGACGAGAGCGTTAAGGCGCTCGCCCAAAAGCGTTCGCGGTCGGTGGAGTCCCGGTGTGTCGACGATGATGAGTTGTCCGTCCCCGCGCGTGACGATTCCGCGGATGGTCTTGCGGGTGGTCTGTGGTTTCGACGACGTTATTGCAATCTTTTCGCCAATCAAGGCGTTCATGAGCGTCGACTTGCCCACGTTCGGTCGGCCGACGAACGAGATAAACCCGCTGCGTGAGGTCACGGGACGTCCACGATTCGCACGAGCACCGTGATGAGTCGCTTGCGACGACGTTCAACACGGTCAGCGATAAGTTGCAGCCCGTCCACCTCGACAATGTCACCCGTCTCGGGAAATCGCCCAAAATTCTTGACAAATAGCCCCCCGACGGTGTCGACGTCGTCCTCGTCGATCGGAATGTCGAGATGCTCGGCGAGGTCATCAATATTCGTCGCCGCGCTGACCCTCGATGACCCGTCACCGAGGTCGACGATCTCAATCTCGTCATCGTCGTATTCGTCCGAGATCTCTCCCAAAACCTCTTCGATGAGGTCTTCCATGGTCACTAACCCTGCGATTCCGCCGTATTCGTCGACAACGAGCGCCATGTGGTTTGCCTCGGCTTGGAGCACCCGTAACGCTTCGTCCGCCATTTTGACCTCGGGCAAGAACAGCGCGGGGCGAACCAGTTCGGTGATGAGTGCCTTTTTCGCTTTAGCGGGGTTGGCACGGACAAACCGTGCGGTGTCCTTGATGTGGGCGATGCCCAGCACATCGTCGTTGTCGACTCCAACAACGGGCATGCGCGAATAGCCTTCCGCCAGGAACATTCCCAACGCCTCGTCCACCGTGATGGTCGAGTCGAGCGCCGCCATCTCGGTTCGAGCAATCATGACTTCACGCAGAATCGTGTCACCGAAATCGAAGATCGACCGGATAAGGTCACGGTCTTCTTCTTCGATCGCGTCCGACTCAGTTGCTTCGTCGACCATGCTGAGCAACTGTCGCTCGGTGTTGATTGTCGTGCGGGCACGACCGGGAGTCACCGCGTTACCGATACCGACAAGCGCAATCGTGAGCGGGCCGAGAAGAAGGCGAATGGCGCGAACCAGCCCACCCGTCGTGCGCACAATTTTCATCGGATGCGCCCGACCGACGCTGCGTGGACTCGATCCCACCAGGACAAAAGTGATTGCGGTCATCGCAATCGCCGAGGCAACGAGCGACTGCGTGAGGTCGAACCCGAGACTCACAAACGAGAGTGCAACAAGAATCGCGGCGAACGTCTCGCACAGCACGCGAACGAAATTCACGGCGTTGAGATGAGCAGGAACGTCGGCGGCGATGGCATCAAACACGCGCGCGGACGGCCCATCCCCCAAGTTGGCGACGTCGTTCCGAGACAACGACTGGTAGGCGGCGTCAATCGCCGCACAGAGCCCGCCGAATGTAATCAGCACTAGAGCGATTACCGCGAACCATCCGGTCACGAGCGCTCGGCATCCGCAAACGAGTCGACGAGCTGGCGTTGAAGAGCGAACATGATTCGTTCCTCGGCGGGCGCCGCATGGTCAAAACCCAAGAGGTGAAGAATTCCGTGTGACAAGAGCCACCGAATCTCGTCATCGGTTGAGTGTTTGGCCGCGATGGCCTGCTGGGCGGCGATTGTCGGACAAATCACGACATCGCCCAACAATCCGGGATCGGACGGCTTGTCGTCATCGCCCGGGCGAAGTTCGTCCATCGGGAACGACAGAACGTCGGTGGGTCCGGGCTCATCCATCCATTCGACGTGCAGTTTCGTAATCGCGTCTTCGTCGACGAACAACACGGCGAGCTCGGCCTCGGGGTGAACCTTCATCTCGGTCATGACATGGGCCGCGAGGCGGCTCATCGTCTCGAGGTCGATGACTTCCGTCGTCTCGTTCGCGATTTCGACGCTCATTTCGTGCCTCGCTTTCGGCCCACGGTCTTTGCGTGTTGTTCCTGCTCGTGACGCGTGTACGCATCGACGATCTTGCCCACGAGGGTGTGGCGAACGACATCGGCACTCGTGAGGACCGCGACATATACGTCGTCCATGCCGTCGAGGATTTCGGTCGCGAGTTTCAATCCAGAAATCTCGGAAGGAAGGTCGACCTGCGTGGTGTCCCCCGTGATGACCATCTTCGACCCGAACCCGAGGCGGGTCAAAAACATCTTCATCTGTTGCGGTTTCGTGTTTTGAGCCTCGTCAAGAATGATGTATGAGTCGTTGAGCGTTCGACCGCGCATGTATGCCAACGGAGCGACTTCGACCACACCGGTCGCGAGGAGTTTGGGGACCAGCTCGGGATCCATCATGTCGTTCAGCGCGTCGTACAACGGCCGAAGGTACGGGTCAATTTTTTCGGTCAGGGTCCCCGGCAGGAATCCCAAACGTTCGCCCGCCTCTACGGCCGGACGAGTGAGAATGATGCGCGTCACTTCTTTGCGCTGCAGCGCCTGCACGGCCTTGGCCATCGCCAAATAGGTTTTGCCGGTTCCCGCTGGACCAATTCCGAAAGTGATGGTCGTGTGTTCGATCGCATCGATGTAATTCTTTTGACCCGCGGTCTTGGGGCGGATGGTCTTCCCGCGAGCGGAAAGGATTGCTTCGCCAAGAACGTCGGCGACCTTTCCGCCATTGCGGGTGATGGTCGAGCCTTCGGTGACGTCGCTGTCGGCGAGTTCGACACCGTTCGCAATCATGTCGATGAGTTCACGGATGTGGCCCTCGACTTTGTTGACCTCGTCGGGCTCGCCGTCTATCGAGATGACGTTTCCACGCGAGCGAATCGCAACCGACGGGTACCGCAGTTCAAGCGACGAGAGAAATCGGTCTTGTGGTCCGAGGAGCCGAACCATGGCGATTCCGTCGACCTCGATGTCGACGCGCGTGACGCTACTCTCCGCCAAGGGAGCCTTCAGTAAGCCCGCCAGCGAGAACGTGGGCGTGGACGTGGAAGACGCTCTGCCCGGCGTTGGCACCGGTGTTGAAAATGAGCCGGAATTCGCCGTCCGAGTGTTCGCGGGCTAGTTCCTGGGCAACTCCGACCAGTTCCGCGAGGAGTGCTGGGTCACCAGCGGCAAGTTCAACAACGTTCGCGTACGCCTCGGTCTTGGGCACAACCAGCAGGTGAATCGGCGCGCGGGGCGCGATGTCACGGAACGCGATAATCGTGTCCGACTCGAAAACGATGTCGGCCGGGATGTCGCGGGAGATGATGGCGGAGAAAATACTCATTGAACCCAGTCTATCCGCGCTACCAGTTACCGCTCAGGGCAAGAATTGCGGCAATCGCGGCGGGGCCTGCCGTCGATGTGCGCAGGATTGGCCCGGCTAGTCGAACAGGTGTTGCCCCATCGGTCTCGAAACGTTCGATCTCGTCATCGGTAACACCACCCTCGGGCCCGACAATCACACCGACGGTGGCCGGGTTGCTGGCCGACGCGAACCACTCGGTCAGACTCGTGGACGCGCGAGGGTCGAGCACAATCCAGGCCGCCTCGGGCACACGGCCACACAGAGTAGCGGTCAAAACCGGGTCGGTGACCGTCGGGATTCGACTGCGAACGGCCTGTTTGGACGCTTCGCGCACGATCGCCGTCCACCTCGCAACACCCTTGGCAACCTTGTCGCCAGCCCAACGCGCCACGCTCCGTTCCGACTGCCACGGAATCACCGTGTCGACGCCGAGTTCGGTTGCCATCTGAATCGCCATCTCGTCGCGGTCGCCCTTGGCGAGGGCCTGTGCCAGCACGAAACGCGTGCTCGGAGCGGAATCGAATCGAACCTGTTCGACATCACACACGACAACAGACTTGTCGGCCGATGTGACGACGGCGTCGGCACGCCAACCACCACCGTCGGACACACTAAATCGTTCACCGACGCGAACGCGGGCGACCTGAACCGCGTGCCGCGCCTCGTCACCCGTCAATTCGACGCGAACGGTCGATGCGTCGAGAGGCGTGTCGGTGAAGTAGAGGTTTGCCATCAGACCGTGAAGAAACGATCGCGAAGTTTGGCAAAGAGCCCCTGGCGGTGCTCGGCAAGATGAGGTGTCGCCGCCGGTCGAAGTGAAGCGAACTCGTCGATGAGTTTCGATTCCTTCGCGTTGAGTTTGCTCGGCGTCATCACCTGAACGCCGAACTTAGCGTCGCCGCGGCCGCTTCCTCGCAAGTGACCGACCCCGCGGCTCTTGACCACGACGACATCGCCGGATTGTGCTCCGGCCTTGATATCGACGGAGACCTCGCCGTCGAGAGCGTCGAGCGTTACGGTCGTTCCGCGAATCGCATCGACCATGTCGATCTGAATCGTTGCGAGAAGGTCGTCGCCCTGACGCGCCCAAACCTCAGAGGGTGTGACATGGAATTCGACGTACACGTCTCCCGCCGGACCGCCGGCTTCACCGACCTCGCCGACGCCGCGCAGGTGAACGCGCTGCCCCGTTTCGATTCCCGCCGGGATGCGAACATCGAGGGTTGTCCGGGCCCGAACGCGTCCGTGTCCGGCGCACGTCGGGCATGCGGCCGCGATGACGGTTCCGTATCCGCGGCACGACCCACACGGGGTCGCCGTGACAATGTTTCCCAGAAGGCTGCGAACCTGGCGCTGCACCGAGCCACTTCCGCCACAGACATCACAGCGCGAGGCACCTGTGCCGGGCGAACAACACGTTCCCTTACAGGTGTCACACAGCACGGCGGTGTCGACTTCAATTTGGCGATCATCGCCGAAGATAACATCGACGAGGTCGATGTCCACGCGAAGCAGAGCGTCGTTTCCACGCTGGGCACGCGACTGCGGGCCTCGGGAATGTCCTCCCCCGAAGAACGCGTCGAAGACGTCGCCCATGTTCCCGAACCCGGGCATCCCGCCGAAGTTGCTCTGACCGCCCATGTCGTAATTACGACGCTGTTCGGCGTCCCCCAGCACGTCGTAGGCGTGGGTCACGGCCTTGAACCGTTCCTCGGCGCCATCCTCAGAATTCACATCGGGGTGGAGTTCGCGCGCGAGTTTCCGGTAGGCCTTCTTGATGACGTCCGGGCTGGCGTCACGGGCGACTCCCAAAATCTCGTAATGGTCCATTTATGCGTCATCTCCCAAAACCCCTGACAAATAGCTGGCGACGGCCCCGACGGCCGCCATGTTGAGGGGATAGTTCATGCGCGTCGGTCCCAGAATCGCCACTCGTGACGTGTCGCCTCCCATCGCCGAGTACGAGTGCGAAATGATGGCGGTGTCGGACAGGTCATCCGACATTTCGCGTCCAATTCGAACACCAGAGTCGTCTCCCTGGGCACGCATTTCACCGAACAGACGTAATAGTGTGACTTGTTCTTCAATCGCATCGAGCACCGGCGCCACCGACCCGGCAAAGTCAATGTCGGCTCGGACAAGTTTGGGTGTGCCTGCAACGATGAGCCGGTCCTTTCGATGCGAATCGACCTGCGATTTGAGTGCAGTTTGGACGTCATCGATAATCGGTCGAAGCGTGAGTGGAACGGAATCGGCGAGCTTCGACATCGCTCCATCCACCTCGCTGAGCGAAACGCTCGACAGTGTTGTCGCAACCCTGGCCCGAACATCGGCGAGGGTCGTTTCGTCGAGTTCGGCGTTGAAATCAACCATCCGACGGTCCACGCTTCCCGCCGCCGTGATCAGAATGATGTAGGCCTTACTCGGGGACACAGGAACGATTTCCAGGTGCGCGACACGTTCGTTGCTCAGCGTCGGAAATTGCACCATCGCAACCTGATTCGTGAGGTCGGACAACAGCTTGACGGTGCGAGCGAAGAAATCGTCAAGGTCCAGAGACTCGTCGAGGAATCGCTGGATAGCGCCGACCTGCTGAACGGTCAACGGTCGAATGTCACTGAGGGAATCGACGAAACGGCGATACCCGAGATCCGTCGGTACTCGCCCGGCCGACGTGTGCGGCGCGTGGATGAGGTCAGCCTCTTCCAAAATCGCCATGTCGTTGCGGATTGTCGCCGCCGACACTCCAAAATCATGGCGTTCCACAATTGCCTTGGAACCAACCGGTTCCCGCGAGTCAACATAGTCCTCGACGATGACGCGCAGAACCTCCAACGCACGTTGCGAAACCATCGACACCTCCCTATTTGGCACTCTCGCGTGTAGATTGCTAATACCTCAATAGTACGCGCGGTATCCACCGTGCGACGAACAACCAAGGAGCACTCCATGGCAACGTCGAAGTCATCTGGTCAAGCTAATCAACTCGCTGGGTTGGCCCACATTTTGGGAATCCTCACAAGTTTCGTGGCGCCACTCATTATCTGGTTAACTAACTCGTCTCGCGACGCGCAGGTTGACAGCAACGCGAAAGAAGCACTGAATTTTCAGATCACGGTCGTCCTCGCGCACATCGCCAACGGCATCTTGGGGTTCGCTCTGTTCTTCATTTGGGGCGTCGTCGGCGGGCTTGTAACACTCGGGATCTGGGCAGTGAGCATCTGGTGGTCGTTCCTCGGTTTCCAAGCCGCAAACAAGGGTGAGCGTTACCGCTACCCCTTCGCATTCCGCATCATTGCCTAGTCGGATAACAGTGTTCGCACGACGAAGTCGGCGAGCAAACGCCCACGAGACGTGAGCACGAGTCGACCGGCGATGGCCTGAGGGCCCTCGACGAGGCCGTCGGCGATGAGCCCGGCGACAGCGTTGCGACCGGCTGGGGTGAGCCCGTCGAGTGCAATTCCGTCGCGAACGCGAAGCCCGAGAAGCACCACTTCGTCGGCACGCTGTTCGGCATCGAGAATCTCGCGCTCGAGAGCAGGTGATTCGCCGGCTGCGATTCGCTCGGCGTATGCCGCGGGATGCTTGACGTTCCACCACCGGACACCGTTGAGGTGGCTGTGCGCTCCCGGTCCGAACCCCCACCAATCCGTCCCTTGCCAATACGACAGGTTGTGCCGCGACCGCGCGTCAGCCCCGCGCGACCAGTTGCTCACTTCGTACCAGTCGAATCCAGCCTCGGCGAGTAACGCATCCGCCATCTCGTACATGTCTGCGTGGGAGTCGTCGTCAATGGGTTCGAGCTCGCCACGGCGAATACGCCGTTCAAGAGCCGTGCCCTCCTCGACGATAAGCGAATAGGCCGAGACATGGTCGGTCTCGAGTGCGATGGCGGCGGACAGCGTTTCCCGCCACTCGTCCTGAGTTTCGCCCGGCGTTCCATAGATGAGGTCCACCGAGGTCAGTAGACCCGCGTCTTTCGCCCAGGCGACGGCGGTGGCGACCGACGCGGCCTCATGAGTGCGGTCGAGGATTGAGAGAACGCGGGGAACCGCCGATTGCATCCCGATTGAGACGCGTGTGACACCCGCGTCCGCAAATGCGCGAAGGGACTCACGGGTCACCGTGTCGGGGTTCGCTTCGATGGAGACCTCGGCGCCGTCAGCAATCCCGAACGACGTGCGCACCGCGTCGAGCACGCGGGCGATGTCGCCCTCGGGCAAAAGCGTCGGGGTGCCTCCCCCGATAAACACGGTCGCGGCTGGTCGACGCGGCGAACCGTTGTCGGCTAGCACGCGTTCGGCGAAGGCGATTTCGGCGAGGAGGTCTTCCACGAACGACTGTCTGGTCACGCCCCGCAATTCCGTCGCCGTGTAGGTGTTGAAGTCGCAATACCCGCATCGAACCGTGCAAAACGGGATGTGCAGATAGACGCCGAACGGCGTCTCGGCGAGGCCGACCGCGGGAATTGAGCCGTCGCGTGGCGCGACCTCGCCTCGCGGAAGGGACGCCACTACGCCCCTGCCCAAATGATCGACATGCGAACGACCATGACCGCGATTGCGAGAGACACGACGCCCATGGCGATTGTCGCGAATCGGGTGCGGTCAACCAGCGCCCAGACCGTGACACCGATGGTCATCGCGAGCGCGGTCGCAAGGTACAACCAAAACTCGAGCGCGTCGCCGCCTGGCGGGTTCCCCACGAGAGGTTGCACAATCGCGACGACGACGAGAACGACGAGCACGATGGCAACCGAGAGGGTGCCGAGCACGGTCAAGTCCCGCGGCGAATTTCCGCGAATTCCCGAGACGACCGAGACCAGTCCCGCGGCGACCGCGTACGCGGCACTCGCGATGGTGAGCCACTCAATCATGTGGAAAGCCTGTCACGACTCGAGCAACACCCTTCGACACCGACGCGATCGCGATGAGACGGTCGCCGTGAACGATCGCAACAAGTGACGCATCGGGCCTCGTCGTCGCTACCTTTTTGCCGTGACCAATGTCGACAGCCTCGGTATCGGTCGCCGTCAACACGGGAAAGAGGTCGCTCGCGATTCGGGTGGCAGGAATGAGGTCCTCGACCGAAATGTCGTCGACCGAACAGGCATCCTCGACCGACAGCGACCCGACTCGGGTGCGACGCAGCGCTGTGAGGTGTCCCCCGCAATCGAGCGCAGAGCCGATGTCTCGAGCGAGCGCACGAATGTAGGTGCCCGACGAACAATCGACCGTCACGTCGACGTCGATTGTCCCTGGGGTTCGGCGGATGTCGTGAGCTTCGAACCGTGAGACAGTGACGGTACGTGCATCGAGAACAACGTCGTCCCCCGCCCGCACCAGTTTGTAGGCCCGCTGCCCGTCGACCTTGATTGCCGAAACGGCAGAGGGTCTCTGCTCGATGACGCCAGTCAGTGCTGTTATCTCGCGCCGAACGTCTGCGTCGGTAATGGCGTCCAGGACGGCACGGTCGGCGGTTGAGGTGACGTCACCCTCGGCGTCGTCGGTCACTGTAGCCAACCCCAAACGAATTGTCGCGGTGTAGGTCTTGTCAGCGCCAACCAAATAGGTCAGAAGTCTCGTCGATGTTCCAACGCCGAGAACCAACAGTCCCGTCGCCATCGGGTCGAGCGTCCCAGCGTGACCGATCTTGCGCGTGTCGAGCGCTTTCCGAGCCGCCGAGACGACTCCGTGACTCGACGGACCCGGGGGTTTGTCGACGAGAAGGATTCCGCTGATCACCTTTGGAGGGTATCAGCGGGGTTCGTGCCGATGCCCTTAGGCAAGCGACTTCGTGTGCCAGACGGTCTTGGTCTCGACGAACACGGCGATTCGATTGAACGCGGATTCGGTTGGCCCGAACGTTCCTGGACGCACCACGCGCATGAGCGTTTCCGCCGCCGCCCGTTCGCACTCGACCGCTATCTCTCGAGCCGCCCCGGTCAGATCAATCGCGTTGACGTCCGCGTGCGATGCCAACCACGGCGCGACCTCGACGACTGACCCGGTGAGGATGTTGACGACTCCGCCAGGCACATCGCTTGTCGAGAGAACTTCGGCGAACGTCATCGCCGCGCACGGCGCTAGTTCGCTCGCGATCACAACGACAGCGTTTCCGGTTGTCAACGCCGGAGCGATTGACGACACGAGACCGAGAAGTGACGTCCCCGCAACAGACGGCGCGATGAGAGCGACGACACCGGTGGATTCAGGAACAGACAGGTTGAAGAACGGCCCGGCGACGGGGTTTGCCCCGCCGTGAACCTGGGCGAATTTGTCGGTCCACCCGGCGTGCCAAACGAGGCAATCGATTGCTGCCGTCACTTCGGCTCGCGCATCAGCGGGCTTAACGCCGGTTGACTCCACGATCTCGGAGACAAACTGGTCGAGTCGCCCTTCGAGCATCTCGGCAACGCGATAGAGAACTTGGCCGCGGTTGTAGGCGCTAGCCCCAGACCACCCAGCCCACGCAGCGCGAGCGGCGACGACCGCATCGCGCGCGTCCTTGCGGCTAGCCTTCGCGACGTTGGCAATAAACTCGCCCGCCGGGCTTGACACTTCGGTCGTTCGACCCGACTCACTGCGCGGGAACTTTCCACCGATAAACAGCTTGTAGGTCTTGGGGATTGCGAGACGGCTCATCGTGCACCTCCGTTAGCGAGGTAGGCCGCGAGACCGTGTCGGCCACCTTCGCGTCCGTATCCCGATTCTTTGTAACCACCGAACGGGCTCGTCGGGTCAAACTGGTTGAACGTATTCGCCCACACCACACCAGCTCGAAGCGAATCGGCAACGCGCAACATTCGGCTCGCGTTCTGCGTCCAAATTCCGGCGCTCAATCCGTACGGCGTGTTGTTCGCTTTGACAATCGCTTCGTCTGGGGTCCGGAAGCTAAGGACCGACAGCACCGGTCCGAAGATCTCGTCGCGCGCGATCGTGTTGCTGGTGGTCACATTGGTGAAGATCGTCGGACGAAACCAAAAGCCCTTCGCTGGCAATTCGCACTCGAGCGTCCAGCGGTTTGCGCCCTCCGCCTCACCCGTCGCGGTGATTGCGGTGATGCGCGCGAGTTGTTCCTTCGAGTTGACGGCCCCGATGTCGGTGTTCTTGTCGAGCGGGTCACCGAGTCTCAGAGTCGAGAGGCGGCGAGTCAGCTTCTCGACGACCTCGTCCTGGATGTTCTCTTGAACGAGGAGCCTTGAGCCGGCACAACAGACGTGCCCCTGATTGAAAAAGATGCCGGCGATGATGCCCTCGACTGCTTCGTCGACCGCCGCGTCATCGAAGACGATGTTCGCGCCCTTTCCGCCGAGTTCGAGAGTGACGCGGGTGTCGGTTCCGGCCAACGTTCGGGCGATGTTACGACCAACCGCGGTCGACCCCGTGAACGCAATTTTGTTGATGCCGGTGTGTTCGACCAGTGCCTTACCCGCGACACCGCCGAACCCCGGAACAATGTTGACGACTCCTGCGGGAAGCCCGGCCTGTTCGCAAATGTCGACGAACATGAGCGCCGTCAGCGGGGTGCTCTCGGCGGGCTTAAGCACGACCGTGTTTCCAGCGGCAAGAGCGGGCGCAACCTTCCACGCGAGCATGAGCAGCGGGAAGTTCCACGGAATGATCTGGCCAGCGACACCGAGCGCGGACGGGTTCGGTCCGAGTCCCGCGTAATCGAGCTTGTCCGCCCATCCCGCGTAGTGGAAGAACCACGCGGCGACGAGCGGGATGTCGATGTCGCGCGTTTCGCGGATGGACTTTCCGTTGTCGAGGGTCTCGGCGACAGCAAACTCGCGAGCGCGCTCTTGAATGAGCCGCGCGATGCGGAACAGATACTTGCCGCGCTCGGCGCCGCTCATCCGCGACCAAACGGTGTCGTAGCTCTTTCGCGCAGCGGCGACGGCCCGATCAATATCCGATGCGTCGGCCAACGAAATTTCGGCAATGGAGTTCTCGGTTGCGGGCGAAATGGTCGTCATCGACCCGCCCCGACCGTCGGTCCATTCGCCGCCGATGTAAAGCCCATAGTTCGGTCGCAGGTTCAGGATTGCGGTCGACTCTGGCGCCGACGCATAATCACGGAAAGACATGGGACTCCTAATCCACGGTCACGTAGTCGGGGCCGCTGTAGTGGCCGGTGGTCATCTTCTGGCGTTGCAGCAGAACATCGTTGAGCAGGCTGGACGCACCGAATCGGAACAGGTGCGGGTCGATCCATTCCTCGCCAGCAACCTCGGCGACGGCCACCAGGTATCGAATGGCGTCTTTCGACTGGCGAATCCCCCCGGCTGGCTTGACGCCAATGCGTTCGCCGGTCAGAGTAAACCAGTCCCGAACGACCTCGAGCATCAAGACGGTCGTTGGAAGCGTCGCCGCGGGCTGCACCTTCCCGGTCGACGTCTTAATGAAATCGGCCCCAGCCAAGATCGCGAGCCATGACGCTCGCTTGATGTTGTCGTAGGTGCGCAGTTCGCCGGTTTCGAAAATGACCTTGAGGTGCGCACGCGACCCGTCGGCGCGTCCGCAGGCGCGATGCACGGCGACGATTTCATTGAAGACGGTATCGAGGTCTCCCGACAGGAAGGCTCCGCGGTCAATCACCATGTCGATTTCGGTCGCACCCTGCGTCACCGCGTAGCGCGTGTCGGCCAGTTTGATCTCTAGTGTCGATCGTCCGCTCGGGAAGGCAGTCGCAACCGACGCAACTCCGATTCCGGTGACGCCGTCGCCCTTGTGGGAGCCCAGTGCCGAAACGGCGTGTTGAACCATGTCGGGATACACGCACACCGCGGCGACGCGCGGTGCCGTCGGGTCGGAGGGGTCGGGAAGAATCGCTTTTCGCACGAGAGAACGAACCTTGCCCGGGGTATCAGCGCCCTCCAGAGTCGTGAGGTCGATGAGTCGGATGATGGTGTCCAGCGCAGCGCGTTTGGAGTCGTTTTTGATCGACCGTGTTGCGAGGCGGGCGGCACGTTCTTCGAGACCGATTGCGTCGACCGCGGAAAGTCCGTACAGGAACGCGCGAAGGGACGCCGAATCGGTGACGCCGTGTGCACGCGAGCGTTCAGTGCTCGTGATGCCGCTCATCGGGCGAATCTCGGCGGTGTCGGTGCTGTCGACGATTGAGATCGCGACGATCCCGGATTCACGAGCGAGAGCCAGCAGTCTGCCCGCCTTCCAGCGGGTGATGCCGAGGGTGTCCCCGATCTCGTCTTGAGTCTTGCCGTCGTCGTAGTAGAGCCGAGCCGCGCGAAGCGCGAGCTCGGTGTCCGAAATTTCTATCACGCGTTCACCTTACGCACATATGAGCAGAATGCCAACATTTGCGCAACGGTGTCTACAGATGGAGCGCACCGTCCGCAATGAGCGTTCTGATGTCAGCGAAATCCTTGTGTAGCGCAGCGATAAGTTCCTCGACCGACCCGAACGCCTCGATATCGCGAATCCAGTGGGTGAAACCCACTTCGGCGATTGAGCCGTAGGCGTCGAAATCGGCATCGAGCGCGTGCGCCTCGACCTGGTCGCGAGTAACGTCGGTGAAGGTGGGGTTCTTGCCGACGGAAATGCCGGCAAGGAAGTCTTGTCCGTGAACTCGGAGGATTCCCGCATAGACACCGGGCCTCGGGATCATGCCCTCGTTGTTCTCTTCGAGGTTCACGGTGGGGTAGCCGAGCACGCGGCCGCGCTGATGCCCGTGCACGACGAGGCCGCGAACGCGATGAGGTCGCCCCATCAGTTCCGCAGCGGTTTCGACTGCACCGGCGAGAAGCGCGTCACGAATCGTTGACGACGAGACCTTGATACCCTCGTCTATGCACACGTGGTCGAGTGTGACGACCTCGAATCCTGCTGTGGCGCCGCGCCTGGTCAGCATCTCGATAGTCCCTGCGCCTTTCGCGCCGAAACGGAAATCGGACCCAACCAGGACAAGAGAAGCGGAAACTCCGGCGAGAAGGACGTCGTCGATAAACTCGTCGGGTGACATCGCCGAAAACTCCGTCGTGAACGGCAGGACAACGACTCGGTCCGCGCCGGCGCTCAACAGTGCCTCGACTTTTTGGGCAACGGACAGAATCGGCTGTGGAGCACGGGTGGGGTCGAAAAGCTCCAAAGGATGACGGTCGAAGGTAATAACCACAACGCGTCGACCGTTGGCGCGGGCGCGAAGTTGCGAGACGACTTCGCGGTGCCCGATGTGAACACCGTCGAACTTACCGATGGTGACCGCGGAATCGATGCCGTCGCGCGGCAGTGGCCAGTCGGTCATCGCGATTCCCACGCCCACCAAAGCCCAAGGATGGGCAACAGCACGGGCACGTATCCGTATCCAAGACCGAAATAGGACCACACCGAATTGGCGTGGAAGAGCGTCGGGATGAGATAGGTCAACATTCCAACGCTCAGAACGCCGATCAGTTCAATCACCATGATGGCGATTGCAAATCTGCGCCATCTGCGCGCGATCGCAAGCACAGCGAAGAAGTAGTGCGCCGCGGCGATGGCCGATAACGAGTAAGCAAAGGGCGCTTCCGAGAACTTCGTCGCGATTTGGAAGGCGCTTCGTCCGGTCGCAGCCACCGCCAGAATCAAATACCCGACGATCAAGAGTCGCGAGAGCCCAACAATCACTTTTTGTCCTTCTTTTCGGTGTCCCCCGACAAGGCGGCGATGAACGCTTCTTGCGGAACTTCGACTCGGCCGACCATCTTCATGCGCTTCTTCCCGGCCTTTTGCTTTTCGAGCAATTTGCGCTTACGACTGATGTCTCCGCCGTAACACTTCGCGAGAACGTCCTTACGCATGGCGCGAATGCTTTCGCGGGCGATGATGCGTGCGCCGATGGCCGCCTGAATCGGGACCTCGAACTGTTGGCGAGGGATGAGTTCACGCAGTCGGGAGGTCATCATCACACCATAGGCATACGCCTTGTCGCGATGCACGATCGCCGAGAACGCATCGACCTGCTCACCCTGCAACAGGATGTCGACCTTCACGAGATCCGCTTCTTGTTCGCCCGCTGGTTCGTAATCGAGCGACGCGTAACCAGCGGTTCTCGACTTGAGGTTGTCGAAGAAATCGAAAACGATTTCGCCGAGGGGAATCGTGTATTTGATTTCAACGCGGTCTTCACCCAGGTAGTCCATCCCGATCAGGGTTCCGCGCCTCGTCTGGCACAGTTCCATAATCGTGCCGACATAATCCTTGGGGGCCAGCACCGCCGCGCGCACGATGGGTTCGCGGACCGACGAGATTTTGCCGACCGGATACTCGGACGGGTTCGTCACCTGAATGATTTTGCCGTCGTCGGTAGAGACGTTGTAAATGACGCTCGGAGCGGTGGCGATAAGGTCGAGTCCGAATTCGCGCTCAAGTCGCTCGGTGATGATTTCGAGGTGCAACAGCCCGAGGAACCCACATCGGAACCCGAACCCGAGGGCGACGGAGGTTTCCGGCTCGTAAACCAGCGAGGCGTCGCTGAGCTTGAGTTTGTCGAGTGCTTCACGCAGATCGGGGAACTCAGCGCCGTCGAGCGGGTACAGCCCCGAGTAGACCATCGGCTTGGGGTCGGTGTAGCCCTCGAGTGCGATTTTGGCCGGCTTCGCGAGGTTCGTCACGGTATCGCCGACCTTGGACTGGCGGACGTCTTTCACGCCGGTGATGAGGTACCCCACCTCGCCGACTCCGAGTCCCTCGGACTGGGTCGGTTCAGGTGACGAAACGCCGATTTCCAATAGTTCATGGGCGGCCCGCGTCGACATCATCTGGATTCGCTCGCGAGGGCTGAGGGAACCGTCCATGACGCGCACGTAGGTGACGACTCCCCGATAGGAGTCATAGACCGAGTCGAAAATCATGGCTCGTGCGGGGGCCGTCGGGTCGCCGACCGGCGCGGGAATCTTCTGGACGACTCGATCGAGCAGTTCGTCGACGCCAACACCCGTCTTTCCCGACACGCGCATCACGTCATCGGGGTCTCCGCCGATGAGTGACGCGAGTTCCTTCGCAAATTTTTCGGGATCCGCCGAGGGTAAATCGATTTTGTTGAGCACCGGGATGATTTCGAGGTCGTTCTCGAGCGCCAGGTAAAGGTTGGCGAGAGTCTGTGCTTCGATTCCTTGGGCCGCATCCACGAGAAGAATTGCCCCTTCGCAGGCCGCGAGAGACCGAGAAACCTCGTACGAGAAGTCGACATGGCCCGGGGTGTCAATCATGTTGAGCGCGTAATCCACGCCATCCACAGCCCACGGCATGCGCACGGCCTGACTCTTGATCGTGATTCCTCGTTCGCGCTCGATGTCCATGCGATCGAGGTACTGGGCCCGCATGTCACGGTCGCCAACAATCCCCGTGATTCCGAGCATGCGGTCGGCGAGCGTGGATTTTCCGTGATCGATGTGCGCGATGATGCAGAAATTTCGGATTATCGACGGGTCCGTGCGTGACGGAATTGGCGGCTTCGTGGAACGGGACATCGTTCTCTATTGTTTCACGCCTCGCGGTCGCCATGCGCCGTTCGCCTCTGGTAACGTTGTCTCTTGGCTTGCGTGCAGAGGCCCTCTCTCCGATGCACGGAACGACACCGGGATTCGCAACACCCCATCTCGGTTCGACACCACTCACCTAAGGAAACCATTCGTGGCAAATATCAAGTCGCAGATAAAGCGAATCAAGACAAACCTCAAGGCGCAAGAGCGCAACAGGGCCGTCAAGAGCGAACTCAAGACCGTTATCCGCATCGCGCGCGAGGCAATCGCGACGGGCGACAAGGAGGCCGCCGTCAATGCCGTTGCCGCGGCAACGCGCAAGATTGACAAGGCCGTGTCGAAGGGTGTCATTCACAAGAACCAAGCCGCGAACCGCAAGTCGGGTATCGCTGCCCAGGCCGCCGCAATGTCGGGCGACGCCACGGTGACCAAGGCTCCGGCCAAAGCACCCGCCAAGAAAGCAGCAGTGAAAGCTCCCGCCAAGAAGGCGGCCGCGAAGGCCCCGGCCAAGAAGGCGACAGCGAAAGCTCCCGCCAAGGCAGCAACAAATGCTCCGGCCAAAACCCCCGCCACCAAGGCCGCTGCACCGAAGAGATAGATCTTCCGCTAAACCTCGACGGCTCCCGGGAAACCGGGGGCCGTCTTTGTGTGTCTAGGTGCGGGACGCTACGCGGTCAACCATCCGCTCAACGGCGAATTCGGGGTCGCGACCGGCGCCCTTGACCATCGAATCGGCCTCAGCGACGACCAGAATCGCCCTGCCGAGTGTCGGGCCGGTCCATTTCCGAAGTGCACTCCGGGATTTGTCGATCATCCACGGCGGCATCCCCAGGTCTTTCGACGCGTTACTGGGCGAACCGGTGTACCCGCCGACCTTGGCAAGCTGTCGGAGTTTGGCCGCGAACGCCGCAATCAGGGGAACGGGGTCGACGCCGGACTGAATCGCGTGACGCAGCAAACGCAACGCCTCGGCCCGATTGCCATCGATCGCCATGTCGGCGACGGCAAACGATGTCACTTCTTGACGGCCCTGATAGTAGGTGTCGACGAATTCCTTCGTGATGGGCTTCCCCAGAGCGTCGCGCGCAATTTGGTCACACGCTGCGGCGAGTTCTGCCAGATCCCCCGCGAATGCCTCGGCGAGGGCTCCGACGGCCGCACGGTCAACCTTCGCCCCGAGGCGATTGAACTCAGCGGAGGCGAACTGGACTCGGTCCGCTTCTCTCTTCAACTCGGCGCATTCGACCTCGAGGGTTGTCGGATGGGCGCGGAGCGTGTCGAGCAATTTCTTGCCACGGTTGCCTCCACCGTGGCGCACAATGACGATGACGTCGTCGGAGATGACCTCGAGATAGGACTGAACATCGGCGACGAAGTCGTCCCCGCCCGATTCGCCGTTCGCGATGCGAATCATGCGTGGTTCGCCGAACAACGAGGGACTCGCAACATCGAGAAGAGTTCCAACCGCATAGTTCGCCCCGTCGAGATCGGTGACTTCGAGTTCAGGCTGAGCGATTCGAACGCGGTCGCGCAACTCACGAAAAACCCGGTCGGCGAGGTAGGACTCAGAACCCGTGACGAGCACGATGGGTGCTTCGCGCATCCCATGCCACGGCACAACCTCGGTTTTCGACATCATTCCTCCGTATTCAGTGTAAATCGGGGCTCGGTCGCACGTTCACGCCACACCCGCAATTCGCCGTTCGCCGTTCGCCACACGAGGGCGATTCCGTTGAGGTCGCTTCGCGCAACTGTTGACCCCGCGCCCGCGAGCAGATCCAGGGTCTCGGCCGTCGGATGTCCGTACTCGTTGTCGGCGCCGACACCGATCAACGCGACGGGGGCTCGGACCCGGCGATACAGTTCGGGGTCTTGGTCTCTCGAGCCGTGGTGGCTGACTTTGACGACGTCGATCGGAACCAGGCCGCCAGCAAGTCGCACGAGTGTTTGTTCCACTCGCGGTAAATCTCCGAGGGCGAGCCCTGTCACACACGTCGCGTCGCACTCATCGCTCCGTTCGAACATAAGGGTGACGCTCGAGGGATTTCCCAGCTCTCGCGGGTTGCCGGCGCTCGGCCACAACACCCGCCAGTGCAGTCGACCTATCCCCCCTGTGAGTCCGCGTTCGGCGGAGACGATTCGGGCACCACCCGACCGGAGCCGTTCGATGATTGCGATGTCTGCGTCACCGTCGGGGGGTCCGTGAAGGACGGTTCCGACGCGCCCGACTACCGCGCCATATCCCCCCGCGTGATCAACATCGAAATGTGTGAGCACGAGGATGTCGATGTCGGTGATGCCCAGTGCCGCCAGACATTCACGCAGGGGCGGTTCGGTTCGCCCGGTATCGACGAGCGCAACCACCCCGCCGTCCCGAACCAGAACGGCATCTCCTTGACCCACGTCACACTGAGCCCATGACCATTCCTGCGGCGCGCTCGCCCAGGCAACACGGCTTGCGCCGACCGTCGAGGCGAGTCCAATTGTGGCCGCCACGACCGCCACGAGAGCCCCGACTGTGCGCCAGCGCCCAAATACCGCAGCCACGATGCCGAGTGACACGAGCGCCGAGAGCACAACTCCCCACACGCCGGGAGGCCACGGTAATCGAGCGGCGGGAAGCACCGCGCATGTTCGGGCAATGGAGGCGATCAGACTCGCCATTGCCGTCGCAATCGCGAGTAGTCCATCCGACACGAAAGGTATCGGGGACAAAACAATAGACAACAATCCGCAGACGGTCGCGATCGGAACAAGGGGCTCGGCGAGAATGTTGGCCAGGATCCCGTAAACCGGAATGTATGGCGAGAAGCCTAAGATGATGGGCTGGCAGGCGATAGCAGCACTCAAGGGAATCGCCACCGCGATGGCGACGGGGGTTGGCATCCACTTGCTCAAGCGCGTCGTCAACGGTCTTGCGATCACTAACAATCCCAACGTTGCCGAGACGGACAGAGCGAAGCCGATCGAATGAGAGAGCGTTGGGTCGAACATCAGCGCGACGAGAATCGCGACGCAAAGCGCGGTGGTTCCCGCAACCGGTCGCCCCCAGAGAAGTGTGGCGAGTCCGATCGCCGCCATGATGGAGGATCGAATGACGCTTGGGTCGGGACCGACCACAACGACGAAACTCGCGAGAGCAACCGCGCTCGCCGCCACCCGTCCCCAGAGGGGCGCTCGACAAAGCGCTGCTATTCCGAACGCGAGTCCGACGACGATGGCACAATTTGAGCCACTGACAGCCATGAGGTGCGTCAACGAGGTGACCTGCATCGCTTCGGACAGTGATTCGGGAATGCCCTCGGTGTTGCCAAGAACTAGACCGGGAACGAGTGCACCGGCATCACCCGACCACTGCGCCGCGCGAACTCGAAAATTCTCGTGAAGCGCCTCAACCCACGGGAAAAGTTGGTCGACGTCCCGTCGATAGCCCTCCGCCTTGGTTAACCACCACGCAAGAATCCATGCCGCCGCCGCCGGGAATGCGAGAACCGGAATGCGCTTGATCACAGCGTGATTTTGTCGCGCATTCCCGCCAGGGTGAGATCGCCAATTCCCGGAACCTCTAGTAGCGATTCGATTCCCGCGAAGGGTCCGTGTTCGTCGCGGTAGGCGATGATTCGTTCCGCAAGGGTCACGCCGATCCGAGGAAGCGTGTCGAGGTCTTCGGCCGTCGCCGTGTTGATGTTCACCTTGCCCGAGAGGGAACTTGCCGTGCGGCGCGACTGGGCGTCACCCGCTGCGCCGACGATGATTTGTTCACCGTCCTGGACGATGCGTGCGAGGTTGAGGGACGCCGGGTCAGCGCGAGGGGACAGTCCACCCGCCAGCGCGACCGCGTCCATAACTCTCGAGTCAATGGGCACCTCGTATACGCCCGGATTGACCACCGCACCCACGACCTGAACGAACAGGGTGCCGCTCGATTGACTGTTGACCACCGCATCGGCACGTGCGTCGAGCGCTACTTCGCCGGAGCCACTCGTCGAATTGGACCAGAGCGCGCCAATCACGGCAACGGCGGCTACACCCGCGCCAGCCGACAGGAGCAACTTGCGGCGGGACGTCGGATTTTCGGGAACCGCCTTGACAAACCATTCGACCATGGCGTCACGCTAATCGCTCCGCCCGAATCCCGAGGTTTCCGACCGACGGGTGTGGAAAACCTAGTCCGCGACGACGATGTTGACGAGTTTGGGCGGACGAACGATGGTCGATCGAATCGTCTTTCCTACGAGTGCCCCCGCGACCGAAGCCAGTGCGAGTTCGGATAACTCCGCCTCGGTGATTCCGGGCGAAACGTCGAGCCGTTCCTTGACCTTGCCGTTGATCTGAACGACCGCGACAATCGTGTCCTCGACCAGGAGGCTCGCATCCGCGACCGGGAATTGCTGAAGTCCAACGAATGGTTCGTGACCGAGCAACGACCACATATCCTCTGCGGCGTGCGGCGCGAACATCGACAAGCCCAATGAGACGACTTCGGCCGCTTCGCGCACAGCGGGGTCGGCGGGCCCGACTCCCGTGTCAATTTCTTTACGGACGTGATTGACGAGGTCCATGAGTCGAGCAATGACAACGTTGAACTTGTAACTCTCGACCGATCCCCCGACGTCTGCGAGGAATTTGTGCGTGACGCGACGAAGTCCGGCCGCTCCGGTTGACGGATCGACGCCAATTTCACTCGTGACGTCGTGCGCCATGCGCCAGGCCCGAGCGATGAACTTGTGCGAACCCGTCACAGACACGTCCGCCCAGTCAATGTCGTCCTCGGGCGGTCCGGCGAAGGCCATCGTGACACGCACCGCGTCCACACCGAAGTTGTCGAGTTCTTCGCCGAAGAACACGATGTTGCCCTTCGACTTGGACATCTTGGCGCCATCGAGGATGACCATGCCCTGGTTCAACAGCGCGGTGAAGGGCTCGTCGAAATCGAGGTAACCCAGGTCGAAGAGAACCTTGGTGATGAAGCGCGCATACAAGAGGTGCAAAATCGCGTGCTCGACGCCACCGACGTACTGATCGACGGGTGCCCACTTTTTGACCGCATCGACGTCGAACGCTCTGGTGTCGTCTCGAGGCGACAGGAATCGCAAGAAGTACCACGACGAATCGACGAACGTGTCCATCGTGTCCGCGTCACGCCTGGCCGGACTTCCGTCTCGCGGGTCGGGAACGTTTACCCAGTCCTCGGCAGCACCGAGCGGCGACGAGCCCTTCGGCCGGAGGTCCAAGCCCTCGGTCGCAGGAAGCACAACGGGAAGTTGGTCGGTGGGAACGGGGATTTCCGCCCCGTCAGCTCCGTGAATGATCGGAATCGGGGTGCCCCAGTAGCGCTGGCGCGAAATCAACCAGTCCCGCAGTCGGTAGGTAGTAGCGCCTTTACCGGTTCCGTTCTTTTCGAGCACGTCGACCATCGCTGCGATGGCGTCGGCCTTGCGCAGTCCGTCGAGCGGACCCGAATTGATGTGCGGCCCGTCGCCCGTTGTCGCGACGAGAGTGACGGCGGGGTCGTTGGGTTCATCCGACGGGACATCCACAACGACCCGAACCGGAAGTTCGTACTTGAGAGCGAAATCGAGGTCGCGCTGGTCGTGCGCAGGAACAGCCATGATGGCTCCCGAACCGTAGTCCGCGAGGACATAATCGGCCGACCAAATCGGCACGAGCTCGCCGTTCACAGGGTTGATTGCGTGGCGCCCGAGGAACACGCCGGTCTTGTCGCGGGTTGCGTCCTGTCGTTCGATCTCGGTCTTCTTTTGAACTTCCTCGAGATAGGCCACGAACGCCATCCGAACGGCAGGTTCGGCCTCGGCTACGAGTTCACTCGCGAGGTCGGAATCGGGTGCGACGACCATGAACGTCGCTCCGTACAGCGTGTCGGGGCGGGTCGTGAAGACCGGCACAGTGCGATCGCTGCCCTCTACCGCGAACACGACCTCGGCACCGCGTGAGCGCCCGATCCAGTTGCGCTGCATCGTAAGGACCTTGGCCGGCCAGGCACCTTCGAGTCGGTCCAGGTCGGCGAGGAGCCGGTCAGCGTAATCCGTGATGCGGAAGTACCACTGCGTGAGCTTCTTTTTCACAACCGCCGCACCACTGCGTTCGCTTGTTCCGTCCGGCAAAACCTGCTCATTCGCGAGGACCGTCTGGTCCACCGGATCCCAGTTGACCCACGAGTCCTTGCGGTACGCCAAGCCCTTTTTGTACAGCTCGAGGAACAGCCACTGGTTCCACTGGTAATACTCGGGGTCCGAGGTGTGCAACACGCGCGACCAGTCGAAAGACGCCGCGTACCGCTTCATCGAGGCGCGTTGCTGAGCGATGTTCTCGTAGGTCCAGTCACGTGGGTTTACACCGCGCTTGATGGCCGCGTTTTCGGCGGGAAGTCCAAAGGAGTCCCAACCGATGGGATGCAGAACCTGATAACCGCGAAGGCGCCAGTAACGTGCGAGGACGTCACCGAGCGCGTAGACCTCGGCGTGGCCCATGTGAAGGTCGCCCGACGGATAAGGGAACATATCCAAGATGTACTTGTGCGGGCGAGAGTCCTCTGTGTCGGGCACATCAAAGGGTCGTTCGGCTTCCCACACGGGAGCCCACTTAGCTTCCATCCGGCGGAAATCGTATTCGTTCTCGTCCACGGAACCCCTTCACAGCGCGCACACGCGCGTTTTCAATTCTATTCCGTGTACAGGTAAGGGTTCGGCGAGGCTCCGAGCACTCCGAGCATCGCGGCGGCCTTGACGCCGACCTCGGCGATTTCCTGATCGGGGACCGATCCCGACGTGATTCCGCCCCCAACTCCGATGTGAGCACCGCGCTCGTCGATGACAATCGAGCGAATCGTCATGGCGAGTGTAAGGCTTCCCGCGCCGGCATAGCCGAACGCACCGGCGTACATTCCACGTTCGGCAGATTCCAGCCTCTCCAGAATTTGGACGGCGCTGCGTTTTGGCGCACCGGTCATCGACCCAGCCGGGAAGAGGGCCCGTGCGGCATCCGCGGCCACACAGTCTGGCAACAATTCCCCGGTGACGGTACTGACCAACTGATGGACGGTCGAATAGGTTTCGACGCGATGAAGCGACGTCACGGTAACCGTCCCCGGCTCACACACTTGGGACAGGTCGTTGCGGCACAAATCGACAATCATCAGGTTCTCGGCGCGCTCTTTCTCAGATGTCTCCAGTTCGCGTTTCACGAGGTAGTCCTCTGCCGGGTCCATGCTGCGCGGGCGTGTGCCCTTGATCGGACTCGTCGTCGCGTGTCGACCGCGAACCGTGAAGTAGGTCTCGGGCGATGCGCTAAGCAGGCTGATTCCTCCAATCGAAAGGTACGCCGCGTTTCGGGTGGGGGCCACCGCACGGAGCGCACAATACGTCTCGACCACATCCACCTCGCCATAGACGTCGATTCCCGTCGTGAGGCACAACTGATAGGCGTCACCGTTTCGAATGTGGGTGAGGCACTCGGCGATGTACCCGGCATAGGTCGCTGGATCATCGCGCCACATCGCCGTGCGGGTCGGGGGACGCGGTGGCGTCGGGGCGGCCTGACCGCCCAGTGCTTCGATGGCAGATACGAGGTCGTCGAACTCGGCGTCGCGCTGCAGCCCGATGACTGACACTTGGTTGTCGCGATGGTCGACCTCGACCGCGAGTTGAACGGACAGCATTGTCGAGCGCGGCTGTGGCTCGATTCCGACCTCGACGTCGAGCGACTCGGCGCGGGCACCGTATCCAATCCAGCCGACTCGCGACACGGGAAAGTCATCAGTCGTCTCGAAACCGGAGAACGCGTCGCTGGTCTCAATGCGCGTCCCGACCCCCAGATACGACACGGTTTCCGCCAGCGAATCATCGAGCCAGAAACCACCGTCTCTATCGGCGATCAGAGTGCGAAAGATGACAACCGGGTCAACGTGTGCGGTAATAACGTGCCGAACGTAACCCTCTGTCATAGCCTTTACTCTATGGTCGAGGCGCGCGTTTTCCGATGGGCGGATGGTTCCGTCGTTGAAGAGGAATGGTGCGACCCTCACACCGGTGCTGTGCGCGTCGCCGATTCATGGCTCGTGGTCGACGGCTGTGCTGTGAATCTGACGATGCACCTTGAACGATTCACGACGTCGCTTGCCACTGTTGACACCACTCTGGACGCTCGCGCCTTTGCCGCCGACACCATCGCCATGATTCCCGCCGAGGGACGATGGTTCCCGCGCCTTGAGGCGATCGATTACGGCGATGGCGCGATGTTGCGACTCCACCTTCGTGAGGCTCCCGACGCTCTCACCGACGTCACGCTGGCCACCGCACCTCGTGACCCTCGAACCCAGCCGAGCGTGAAGGGTCCCGATCTCGCCGTGCTCGGAGCCCTCCGACGGGAACTCAACGTCGGCGAGGCCGTCATTCTCGACGACGGATACATCGCCGAGGGGGCGTGGTCGTCGATTGTGTGGTGGGAGAAGGACAGTCTGCACGTCGTCGATTCCGGGATTCCGCACCTTCCTAGCGTCACCGAGCGAACAATCCGTAACCACGCTGCGTTCATCGGCGCACCGGTCGTCAGCGCCCGTGTCCGACCAGAGGATCTCGACGGCGCCGAGGTGTGGACGCTGTCCGCCCTCCACGGCATTCGCGTCGTGACCGAGTGGCGAGATGGGCCGGACGTGCACGTCGAGCCTGGTCGAGTCGATTACTGGCGTCAGCAGTACCTCAATCAACGACAGGCAATGAACCCAGACGAGGTACGCTCGCACTCATGAATGCATTCCTCGATTGGTTTCTCAGTGGAGTCGGTTCCGTTGACCCGGTCCTCCGCGTCGGCCTAGCAGGGCTCGCCATCATGCTCGAAACGAGTGTCCTCGTCGGACTCGTCATTCCAGGGGACACTGTCGTTCTCGTCGCTGCAACCGGTGTGTCGTCGAACGAGGAATACTTCTCGTTGATTGTTGTCATAATTGTCGGCGCTTTGATGGGGGAAAGTATTGGTTTTGCGCTCGGGCATGCCTTTGGCCCCGCCATTCAACACTCGAAGGTCGGCAAATGGATTGGCCACAAAAACTGGAAAACCGCCGAACGTTTTCTCGAGCACCGAGGAGGGTGGGCGATTTTCATCTCGCGGTTCTTGCCCGTCCTGCACAGCATTGTTCCGCTGACCGCCGGAATCACCGGCATGGACTATCGCCGGTTCATCCTGTGGACCGCACCAGCGTGCACGCTGTGGGCGATCGCCTATGTCACGGTCGGCCGCACAGCTGCTCTGACGTATGAGCAACTGAGCCAGAGCCTGCACTTCGCGGGGTTCATCTTCGCGGGGATCATCGCCCTCTTCATCGCCGTTATGGCGTTGGTGAAAAAGTCACTAGAGCGTTACACCAAGCACCCCGACGATTAGTTCGCGAGGCTGGACAGCGACATCACCGATGCGCGCGCAGATTGAATGAAGACAGCGTCACCGCGGTCATCCTTGAAGAAGGCGCGGGCCAGATAGGCGTCAACCGCCACGAGTGAATTCTCGATCTCTAGAACTGTCGCGGCATCGTTCGCGAAACCAAATCGAACGCTCAGTTGTTCCGTCATCGTTCGGGCGGCGGTAGTGAGGCGCGGCTCGCGACTGCGCGGGCGAATGTCGAGAACATCCCCTAGTCGGAGCGAACGGAAACCGGGTTCCGTTCGAAACATGTCGAGGTACATCTCGAACATCACGTTTATCGCGTCTTTGGGTGCCGAACCATTAATCCGATCGAGCGCGTCAAGGAAACGCCGATCTGCGCGCTCGAGGTTTCTAATTGCCAGTGCTTCCAAAACCTTGACGCGGTCCTCGAAGTATCGATACACCGTTCCGATCGATGCGCCGGCGGCTTCGGCAACATTGGCCGTGGTCAGTTCTTCGTAGCCCTTGTCATGAACAACTTTCGCTGCAGCGTCCAACAGGGCGGTGACACGCGCGTTGCTGCGAGCCTGAACAGGGGTGTTGATGAGAAGGCCGGATTTGAATAATTCTTCGCTTGCCGGGATGTGCTGGATTGGCAATTTAGTGTTCCTCGTTAGTGGGTGGTCAGATGAAATCCTCGAAGAATAAAACCTTTGACGCCAAAGGTATCTGTGAAGTCTAAGAAAGCACCCTACGAAAGAGCAACTACCTGACAAACTGTCGAATTAGTCCGAGACGATAGTCTGGACGGTGATGCCTTCAGAACCGACACCCCCCGCCAAAATGCACGTTGCGGCGCGTATCGAAGACGCGTACACCGCCGTTCGTGCGAGGTCTGCTCGTGCTTCAGGGCAACTTCCAACAGTAGTCGCTTTCCGCGGCTACGGCACGGCCACCTCGGTTCGCATCCTCGCGAGAGTTCTCTATGTAAACCCCGACCCGCGCACCCACAAGGTTCGTAAATATGTCCGCGGTTGGCGGGCATTCACGGGCGTCCCGGTTGCCCACACGAAAGTCACTGTCAAAATCGGGAGCCACAAGTTCAAGGTGACGAGCGACCGCGGCGGAGTGATCGATGCAAGCGTGCCCGTGAATCTGCCCGTCGGAATCCACACGGTTTTGATGCGTGTCACCAAGGGCAACGGCTGGGCATCGAGCGACGTGACCGTCGTCAACGACACGACGACCATTGGCATTGTGTGTGATGTTGATGACACGGTAATGGTCACGGCACTCCCCCGCCTCCTGTTGGCGGCCTGGAATACATTCGTCCTTGACGAGCACGCCCGCCGCCCCGTGCCGGGAATGGCCGTATTCCTGAATAAATTGGGCGCTTTTTATTCGGGCGCACCCGTCATGTACCTGTCCACCGGTCCGTGGAACGTCGCACCGACGCTCGAGCGTTTCCTCTCACGTCACATGTACCCGCGCGGCCCTCTTTTGCTGACCGATTGGGGGGCCACTCCCGATCGCATCTTCCGCAGTGGGCGTGACCACAAAATCAAAAGTCTGGATCGTCTTGTCGCCGAGTTCCCGAACATCAAATGGATTCTCATTGGTGATGACGGCCAGCACGACGAGACAACCTATGGCGATTTCGCCCGTCGACACCCCGACCACGTGCTTGGTGTCGGGATTCGACGACTCTCTCGTCCCGAGGCAGTCCTCGCTGGTGCGCCAACCATTCACCCCGACCCTGTCCCCGGGCTCCCGTGGGTTTACGGTCACGACGGAGCGGAACTCGCAGAAAATTTCTTTGACGCCGGGCTACTCGGTGGAACCCTGCGCCACCGCTAACGCGCTGGAACTCCCGCGAGCATCTCGCGGACAAGAGGCATAACTCTGGTGCCGTACAACTCGATCGATGACATGAGCTGCGAGTGCGGCATCGGTCCGTTCGAATACTTGAGGTCGAACTGCTGGGCGCCGACAGAGGAAAGCGCGTGTGCAATTTTCTTTGCGACCGTCTCGGGCGACCCGGCGTAAACCGAGCCGTGGGTGACCTCGCCCATGAAGTGTTCTTTCGTGATGGGCCCCCACCCTCGTTCGCGGCCGATGCGACCAAACGACGCAACGTAGTGAGGCCACAATTCTTCGACGGCCTGTTCGTCGGTCTCTGCAATGTGCCCCGGTGAGTGGATTGCGATGGGCAAGTCGTCCCGACCGAATGACTGCAATTGGTCACGGTACAACCTCGAGAACGGCGCAAATCGTGCTGGGTCACCTCCGATAATCGCCAACGCCAGAGGGATTCCCAGACGCGCGGCACGCACGACGGACTCTGGGCTTCCACCAACCCCGACGCGCAATCCGATTCGGCCCTTTTCCGTCTTGGGATAGACCTCTTGGTTCGCGAGCGATGCGCGGGTAGTTCCCGACCATGTCACCGGCTTTTCGTCGAGAAGTTGCACAAGCAGTTCGAGTTTCTCTTCGAACAGTGCGTGGTAGTCGTTGAGGTTGAATCCGAACAGGGGGAAAGATTCCGTGAACGAGCCGCGACCCGCGGTGATCTCGGCGCGCCCGTTCGACAGTGCATCAATGATGGCGAAGCGCTGGTAAACCCGGACCGGGTCCTCGCTTGACAGGACGGTGACTCCGGTGCCCAGGATGATGGACGACGTGCGCGTCGCGATTCCCGCGAGCACCGTGTCCGGGGCACTCACTGCGAAGTCGTCGCGGTGGTGTTCGCCGATGTGGATCGCGTGAATCCCCATAGCATCGGCAAAGACGGCTTGTTCGACAAGGTTCCGCAGGACCTGTCCCGCGGTTTCGGGGGTTCCGTCGTCCTTGTGCGTCATGTCGCCGAAGGTGTCGAGTCCGAATGTGATGTCGTTGATGTTTGTCGTCATACCTGTTCCCAGTTGTGTCGCGGTGAACTTATTCCCTAGGGCTGCAATCGAGTGACGTTCCAGGCGTCGCCGACGCGCTCAAACGCAATGCGGTCGTGCATGCGGTTGGAGCGACCCTTCCAGAATTCCATTCGAGTCGGGACGATTCGATAGCCACCCCAGTGTTCCGGTCGGGGCACGGCGTCGTCGTTCACGAAACGCTGGGTGGTGTCCTCGTATTGCTGGTCGAGCGCATCACGCGACTGAATCGGACGGGATTGTTCACTCGCCCACGCAGCGAGCTGTGAACCGCGCGGTCGTGAATCGAAGTAGTCATCTGATTCGGTCACCGAGACGCGCTCGGCGCGACCTTCGATAATGACCTGGCGGTACATCGAATACCAGCCGAAGACGGCGGTGACATCCGACCCTCCGCCGATTGCATCACCCTTGCGCGACAGGTAGTTGGTCGCAAACAACAAGCCAGAATCGAGGCCCTTCAACAAAACTGTTCTAGCGGTGGGTCGTCCGCCGGAATCGATTGTGCCAAGAACAAATGCGTTGGGTTCATAGATTTCGGCCTGCTCGGCGTCCACCAACCACACCGCAAGCTGTGCGAGTGGGTCACTGACCATGTCAGTTTCACGCAACGACGCCTGGCCGTAGTCTTCGTGACGAGAGAGGGAATCCATTCCTCCATCTTCGCATCCGCACGACTAGACGCGAAGTCGGCGCGAAATCTCGATGGCGGTCGCGTGTGCCTCGCGGGCGAGTCGTTCGACACCGACGGTTCCTGCGGGGAACGTCAACGCGATTGCCGCGAGTGGCCAACCGACGCGATCGAGAACGGGGACGGCCACCGATTCAAAACCGGCGGTGATTTCACCGTGCTCGGTCGCGAAGCCGCGTTCGCGTGCCAATCGCAACACTTCGCGAAGTTCACGCCGGGTCAGTGAGGCGTCTCCTCGGCTGGTCAACGAGTCATCGTTCGGGTATAGCGCGAGCACCTGTTCGCGTGACATTGCCGCGAGCATCGACCGACCACTCGCCGTGAGGTGCGCGGGAAGTCGGACACCAACGTCGGTAATCAACGAGGGGCGGTCGGGGGCGCGTCCCTCGACGACGTACACAACGTCACGACCGTGCAAGACCGCGAGGTGCGCGTTCTCTCCGACGGAGTCGGCCAGCCGTGTGATCAGGTTGCGGCCGACCAGCGCGAGTGGCTGTTGCCGCAAATAGCCTGTCCCGAGGTCGTGCGTCGCAACTCCGAGGGCCCAGCGCCGATCGCCGTTGACGACATACCCGTGATCGAGAAGCGTGGTGAGCAAGTGGTACGTCGTCGACCTCGGTAATTCGAGTGCGGTCGCGACGGTCGCGGCAGGGACGCTTCCGCGCTGACGAGCCAGAAAGCTGAGGATGCGCAGCGCGCCATCCGCCGCAGGCACTTGAACTTTGTCTGGCATACCAGACATAATAGCGCCTCGAACCGATGACAGCGGGGCTCCCAGGGTGTGTAATCGAGACATGGTCGTCATCATGGGAACCGGTCCGCTCACCGACAACGAGCTCATTCGCGTTGCGCGCCACGGCGACACCGTCGAACTCGAAACCGCTGCCGTCGATGCCGTTGCCGCAACCCGCACCGCAATCGAAGCGCTGGCGAACGACCCGGACCCGCACTACGGAATTTCGACCGGGTTCGGCGCACTCGCCACCACTTTTATCCCGGCGGACCAGCGGGCGCAACTGCAGCGTTCGCTCATTCGTTCGCACGCCGCCGGGACCGGACCTGAAATCGAAACCGAAGTCGTCCGCGGGTTGATGGCACAACGACTGTCGACGCTCATGACCGGCCGAACCGGAGTTCGCTCGGTCGTGGTCGAAGCGTACGCTGCCGTGCTGAACGCCGGACTCACTCCGATCGTCTACGAATACGGGTCGCTCGGATGTTCTGGTGACCTTGCTCCGCTCGCTCACTGCGCGCTTGTTCTCATGGGCGAAGGGCGCGTTCGAAATCGCGCCGGTGACGCCCTCGATTCCGCCGACGCACTCGCGGCCGCCGGAATCACCCCCGTCGAACTTCGAGAGAAAGAAGGCCTCGCTCTCATTAACGGGACCGACGGCATGACCGCGATGCTCGTCTTGGCGATCGAAGACATTCGTCACCTGCTGCGTGTTGCCGACATCGCACTGTCGATCTCGGTCGAGGGGCTGCTCGCGACCGACAAGGTATTCTCCGATGACCTGATGACACTGCGCCCGCACCCTGGCCAACGAGCGGCGGCCAGTAACATCCGTGCGCTGCTTGACGGAAGCCCGCTTGTCGCCAGCCACGCTGGACCCGAGGACACCCGTGTTCAAGACGCTTACTCGATTCGATGCGCCCCGCAGGTTCACGGCGCGGCTCGCGACACGGTTGATCACGCCGAGCGCGTCGCCAATCAGGAATTGGCGTCCGCGATTGACAATCCCGTCGTCACACTCGACTACCGTGTCGAATCGAACGGAAACTTCCACGGTGCACCCGTCGGATACGTCCTCGATTTCCTCGCCATCGCCATCGCTGACGTTGCGTCGATGAGCGAACGTCGAACGGACCGCTTCCTTGACAAAACGCGAAGCCATGGGCTTCCCCCGTTCCTCGCGCACGAAGCCGGCGTTGACAGCGGGTTGATGATTGCCCAGTACACCGCTGCCGGAATCGTTAGTGAAATGAAGCGGTTGGCTGTGCCCGCGTCGGTCGACTCAATTCCGTCATCTGCGATGCAAGAAGATCACGTGTCGATGGGCTGGGCGGCAGGCCGAAAGCTGCGTCGCGCCATTGACGGACTTTCCCGCGTTCTCGCGATCGAACTGTTGACCGCGGCACGCGGTGCGGCGTTGCGTGGCGTCCCAGCCTCCGCGGCGACCGGACCCGTCATCGACCTCGTCAACTCGGCATCCGGAGGCCCTGGCCCCGACCGATTCCTCTCTCCTGAAATAGACGCCGTCGTCGAACTTGTCCAATCGGGACAGATTCTTGCGACGGCCGAAAAAACCACCGGCACACTCGACTAAAGGACCCACAGATGCCCATCATCCCCGTAGGCGGTTCGGTTCCTGGACACGAACCGCGCACCGTTCGAGCCTCCCGTGGCAACACCGTAACGACCAAGCACTGGTCGACCGAGGCCGCCAAGCGCATGCTCATGAACAATCTCGACCCCGACGTCGCCGAGCGACCAGACGACTTGGTTGTCTATGGCGGAACGGGTCGTGCCGCGCGCAACTGGCAAGCGTTCGATGCCATCGTGCACGCGCTCGACACGCTCGAGTCCAACGAGACCCTCCTGGTGCAGTCGGGCAAGCCCGTCGGCATCTTCACGACCCACGAGTGGGCACCGCGCGTTCTGATTGCGAACTCGAACCTGGTGGGCGACTGGGCCAACTGGCCCGAATTCCGCAAGCTCGAGGCCGAGGGACTCACGATGTACGGCCAGATGACGGCCGGGTCGTGGATCTACATCGGCACGCAGGGAATCCTGCAGGGAACGTACGAGACGTTCGGTGCGGTCGCTCGCGAGAAGTTCAACGGCACGCTCGCCGGTACCCTGACCCTGACCGGCGGATGCGGTGGAATGGGTGGCGCACAGCCGCTCGCCGTGACGATGAACGACGGTGTTGTTCTTATTGTCGATGTCGATTCCGAACGTCTGCAGCGCCGCGTAGACCACGGTTATCTTGACGAAATGACGGACGACATCGAAGTCGCCATCGAGCGCGCGCTGGACGCCAAGAGCAAGCGCATCCCGCGCTCTGTTGGGCTGGTCGGCAATGCGGCAACCATCTTCCCCGAGATGCTTGAGCGCGGTGTCGCTATCGATATTGTGACCGACCAGACGAGCGCCCACGACCCGTTGTCCTACCTTCCAGAGGGCGAGACCGTCGCAGACTGGCTCGGTGACGCGGCAAAGGACCCGGAGGGCTTCACCGACCGTTCCCGTGCGGCCATGGCCAAGCAGGTCAAGGCAATGGTCGAATTCCAGGACAAGGGTGCGGTCGTATTCGATTACGGCAACTCGATTCGCCGCGAGGCGGAACTGGGAGGCTACGACCGTGCATTCGACTTCCCCGGTTTCGTGCCCGCCTACATCCGCCCACTTTTCGCCGAAGGCAAAGGTCCGTTCCGGTGGGTTGCGCTTTCCGGCGACCCGACCGACATCGCGGCGACCGACAAAGCGATTCTCGAGCTATTCCCCGCCGACGAGCACTTGAAGCGCTGGATCACAAAGGCCAGTGAAAAGGTCCACTTCGAGGGTCTCCCCGCGCGTATCTGCTGGCTCGGATACAAGGAACGCCACCTCGCTGGTTTGCGTTTCAACGAAATGGTCAAAAACGGCGAAGTCAGCGCACCCATCGTCATCGGACGTGACCACCTCGATTCCGGTTCTGTTGCGTCGCCGTATCGAGAAACGGAAGCGATGCTCGACGGCAGTGATGCGATTGCTGACTGGCCACTGTTGAACGCACTTCTCAACACCGCGAGCGGCGCGACCTGGGTGTCCCTCCACCACGGCGGTGGTGTCGGTATCGGACGCTCGATTCACAGCGGCCAGGTGCTCGTCGTTGACGGCACCGACCTCGCCGCCGAAAAGGTGTCGCGGGTGTTGGTTAACGATCCGGGATCCGGAGTCATGCGCCACGTTGATGCAGGGTACGAACGAGCCGCTGAGGTAGCGCGTGAGCGCGGCCTTCGCGTTCCGATGTGGGAGATTTGAGTAACCTGACCTCATGACCACCCTGCTGCGCAATATCGGCGAACTCGTCACGAACGACCCGGCGTGGGGCGACCGCTACGGAATCCTCAACGAGGCGGCCATCGAGTGGGTGGACGGGATTGTCACGTGGGTCGGCCTCGATACCGATGCCGCATCACGCGTGAATACCAGCACCGAAGTCCTCGATGCTGGCGGACGAGCGGTGATTCCGGGGTTCGTCGATTCACACACTCACCTCGCGTTCGCGGGCGAACGCTCGCTGGAGTTCGCGGCTCGAATGGTCGGCGATTCATACAGTGCAGGCGGAATCACCACCACCGTTGCCGCAACGCGCGTAGCGAGTGATGCCGAACTACGCGAACTCATTCGGGGACGCATCGTCGAGATGCGCGCGCAGGGCACGACGACCGTCGAAATCAAAACCGGCTACGGACTCACCGTCGAACACGAGGTTCGCTTGGCGCGGATCACCCGCGAGTTCACCGACCACGTGACGTTCCTCGGAGCACACATCGTCCCGGCGGAATATCTCGGACGGACCGACGACTACGTCGATCTCGTCTGCGGTGACATGCTCGATGCTGTCTTGCCTTTTGTCACCGCAATCGATGTCTTTTGCGAAGACGGCGCGTTTTCCGTTGACCAGTCCCGGCGAATCCTCGACGCGGGTGCAGCGCGCGGATTGCGGACACACATTCACGCCGCGCAACTCGGGCCGTCCACCTCTGTCCTGATGGCAATTGAATCCGAGGTCGCGAGCATCGACCACGGAACGTTCGTCACCGACGTCGACGTGCACGCTTTGTGTAAGTCGGGGGCAGTGCTGACACTGTTGCCAGGGTCCGACTTTTCGACGCGCCAGCCCTATCCCGACGCTCGCCGATTCCTTGATGCGGGAGTCACCGTCGCGTTGGCTACCAACTGCAACCCTGGTTCGTCGTACACGACGTCGATGGCGTTCTGCATCGCAATTGCGGTTCGCGAGATGGGCATGACCCCCTCAGAAGCGCTGTGGTCAGCTACCGTGGGCGGTGCGCAATCGCTGGGCACCACCACTGTGGGGAACATTGCGGTGGGATCGCGCGCGCACGTCGTTGAACTCGACGCTCCGAACCACATCCACCTCGCGTATCGCCCGGGCGTCAACCTCGTCCGGCGCGTCTGGAGTTAGCGCTCAGCGAGTCCCGCGAGCGCTTCGAGGACACACAGCGCGGTGAGTCGAATCGTGCGCCCATCCTCGGTATCGGCGCCGGCGTCTACTTCGGCGAGATCAATTGTCGAAACGCGGTCGTCGCGGGCGAAGCCTCGGGCAAATTGGCGCATCTCGTAGGCGCTGATTCCGCCAGGGATAGACGCAGGGCAGGCCGGTGCCACACAGCGGTCACAAGCGTCAATATCGAGATCGACGTGAATAGGTCCACCGTCGGCACCGGCGATGGCCAAGGCTTCGTGCACCACCACATCGACACCACGACGTGCAACATCGTCGCGAGTGATTATCGTCACACCCCAATCGCGCACGCGACGGAGGTAGTCGGTCGAGTTGGCAAAATCCGCGATCGCGATCTGCACCACGCGAGCGGGGTCGACCCCGAAATCTTCGATAAGTCGGCGGACGGGCGAGCCGTTGCTCACACCGTCGCGAACGTCAAGATGAGCATCGACCGTGATGAGCCCAGCGGTGGCAACCTGATCGCCCCACGCGGCAACCGCCACGGGTACCGTGAGCGCGTTGTCGCCACCGATAGCGACAAGAAGTCGTGTTCGGGAAACGGCCTCGGCAACCACGCGAATCGCGACGGCTTCGTCACCGTCAGGGTCAAGGACGTCGCCAAAATCATGTCGTACGAGCGTCGCCGCTGTCAGGATGTCATCGCCTGAGTGAAACGCCTCGGAGTAGCGCGGAAGAACTTCGCGGACCGCGGCTGGCGTCAGGTTGGTGGAACCAGGGGTGATGGACGTCGAAAACGTCGGCACACCGATGATTCCAAAATCTACGTCGCTGTCAGGCGCACTCCACCCGCCCGCGCGGGGCCAGAGAGGGTCGTGTGAGAGTGCCATAAAGGCAAGGGTATCGCGCCCGCGATTTACCGGAACGCCTCTTCGCCGGTCAAGGCGCGACCAACCACCAGTGCGTGAACCTCGTCGGTGCCTTCGTAGGTTCGAACCGACTCGAGGTTCATCATGTGGCGCATGATCGGGTAGTCCGACGTGACACCGTTTCCACCGAGGATCGAACGAACCGTCGAGACGATTCCAACTGCTTCGCGAACGTTGTTGAGCTTGCCGACTGAAATCTGGTCGTGAGTCAATGTACCCGCATCCTTGAGTTTGCCGATGTGGTGCGAGAGCAGCACTCCCTTTTCAAACTCGAGGAAGCAATCGGCGAGCTTGGTCTGCGTGATTTGCGTCGCCGCGAGGGGCTTGCCGAAAAGGATGCGCTCTTTCGAGAACGTCACCGCGACGTCGATGGCGGCACGCGCGGCGCCCATGACTCCCCAGACAATTCCGTATCGCGCCTCGTTGAGGCACGAGAACGGCGCTCCGAGTCCTTTGGCCAACGGAAGGCGAAGAGACTCGGGAACACGAACGTTCTCGAGGTCGATGTCACACTGAATCGATGCTCGCATCGACAACTTGTTAGAGATCGGCGTCGCCGTGAAGCCAGGGGTGTTGGTCGGGACGATGAAACCGCGAACGCCATCTTCGGTGTCGGCCCAGATGATGGCGTAGTCGGCGATGTTCGCGATGCCGATCCAACGCTTGGCGCCGCTGATGACCCAGTGGTCGCCGTCCTTGACAGCCTTCGTCAGCATGTTGGACGGGTCGGAACCGCCCTGGGGTTCAGAGAGGCCAAAACACCCGGCCAACTCGCCACGGGCTGACGCTGGTAAGTATTCCTGCTTCTGTTCTTCGGACCCGAACTTGGCGATAGCCGCCATCGCGAGCGAGCCGAGGACCGAAATGTGTGTGCGCCACGAAGTGTCGACCGCTTCGAGTTCGTAGCAGACGAGACCGTAGGAAACGGCACTCGCACCGGCACAACCGTAGCCCTCGATGTGCATTCCGAGCATTCCGAGTTCGCCCATTTCGCCGATGAGCTCGGTGCGAAGGCGCTGAATTTCGAAATCTTCGTCGATCTGCGGCTGGATGCGCTCGAGAGAGAATTTCCGGGCCTTGTCGCGCCAGCCGAGCTCTTCCGCGGTGAACAGAGCATCAAAATCCATGACGTTTTCTGCGGTTGAGAAGTTCGACATTAACACCCCTTTGCTGTGTTCAATTACGCCAATACTAATATTCGGGGACGCGCATGATTTCTTTGAGCGTGGACCTGAGGGGATTCGAACCCCTGACCCCCTGCATGCCATGCAGGTGCGCTACCAGCTGCGCCACAGGCCCTTTCGGGCAACTTGTTCAGATTAGTCTACGGGCGAGTTGTCTCACAAATCGTCGGCGACGTTTCCCCGTTCAGGCAACGCAATGGGAATCACGGGGCAGTCGTGCCACAGCCGTTCGAGCCCGTAGAACATGCGCTCTTCCTCGTGGAAAACGTGCGCGACGACGTCACCAAAATCGAGCAGGATCCATCGTCCGAGGTCACGGCCTTCTCGTCGAAGAGTCCTACTTCCGCTAGCTAACATCTGATCTTCGATTTCGTCAGCGATCGCTTGAACGTTTCGTTCGTTGCGTCCAGTGACCATCACGAACGCATCGACGATACCGATGGGGCCGCTGACATCAAGAGCGACAATGTCTTCACCCTGCTTGGCGTCTGCTGCAGCCGCGACAATGGCGACATGGTCGATGGCGGTTGTGGTTGCGGGCACTGAGTTCCTTTAGATGAGTCCGGTGAAGAAAGCGAGTCCAATGAGTGCCGCCACGAAGAGGCCAAGGAACGTGGCAAATGCAGCGGAAATTCCTTGCCGGGCCGACGGGATTTTTTGACCCTGATTGAGTGGTGCCGCTCGGCCGATGATTGATAGCGCCTCGGTCGCCCGTCGAGGTATTCCGGGCAATCCAACCTGTGGGCTGGCGTCTATAGCGATGGGCGACGACCTGTTGTGAGACGCAGCCGCGACGACAATGGGACCGGTGAGGATGATCTCGCCGGTGTTGTCGATGGGTCCCGAGATTTCTCCAGTCGGAAATAGCTCGACGTGAAGTGACGTGACGGGGAGGGACGATTGCCCCACGGTGGACGACGCGGTAATCCACTCATCCCCGATATCGTCATGGCCGTGGTCGTGCGGGAGCTCACTAGCCGGGAGCTCACTAGCCGGAAGCTCACTAGCCGGAAGCTCACTAGCCGGAAGCTCACTAGCCGGAAGCTCACTAGCCGGAAGCCCACTAGCCGGAAGCCCACTAGCCGGAAGCCCACTAGCCGGAAGCCGACGTGACCGACGCGATGGGAATTCGTCCGCAGGGCGGTCAGAAACGTCCGTCTGACGAACGCCAGAGGACTCGCGTGACAACCGTTCGCCCGCCTCTCGAGCCTCGCGCTGTGCACGTCGGCTCGGTAATGCGGTGAAGTTGTCGGTCATGTCTGACTACGATACAACGCATGTTTGGCAATGTACTGAACGACGCCGTCGGGCACGAGGTACCACACGGGCGCGCCCGCGCGAACTCGCGAGCGACAATCGGTTGACGAGATAGCGAGCGCGGGAATCTCGAGTTGGCTCACTTTGTCGGCGGGAAGACCCGAAACCGACAGCGTGTGCCCGGGTCGAGTTACCGCGACGAAGTGGGCGAGACCCCATGCGCCGTCGATGTCTTTCCAGTCGAGGATCTGTTCGATAGCGTCTGCCCCCGAGATGAAGTACAGGTCGCAATCTGGATAGTGATTCCGGACGTCGCGCAACGTGTCAATTGTGTACGTCGGTCCGTCTCTGTCGATATCGACCCTCGACACAGTGAAGCGAGGGTTCGCTGCCGTCGCGATCACCGCCATGAGGTAGCGATGCTCACCCACCGTCGCGTCTTTCTTGTGCGACTGTTGGCCCGTAGGAACGAAGACCACTTCGTCCAGTTCGAAATGAGTTGCGACCTCACTCGCGGCCACGAGGTGCCCGTGGTGAATGGGGTCGAACGTCCCACCCATAACGCCGATTCGTCGGCGGGTGCGTTCGACCGTCATGGCTGGCCTAGTGGTGCGAGGATTCGCTCGAGCCGCGACGCGGGTTGCGGTGAGCGACGTCTCGGTTCGCGAGGACAACAACAGCGAGAACGATGAACCCGGCAGCAAAAATGCCGGCCCACACTATTGCAGGGAAAACCAACGGCGCAAGTTCTTCCGTGGCACGGATGACAGTGTTCACAATATTCTCCCTCAGAAAGCTGTTACGACAAGATTACTCGCGCCACTGCCCGTTTCCGCGCACAATCCACTTCGTGCTCGTCAATTCGCGCAGTCCCATCGGCCCGCGCGCGTGTAGCTTCTGGGTCGAGATTCCTACTTCGGCACCGAAACCGAACTCGCCGCCGTCCGTAAACCGCGTCGACGCGTTCACCATCACCACAGCGGAGTCCACCTCAGCCACGAACCTTTCAGCATTCGCCATGTCGTTGGTGATGATGGCGTCGGTGTGATGGGTCGAGTGCACACCGATGTGGTCGATTGCCGCGTCGAGGGAGTCGACGATCCCCACCGCGAGGTCGAGCGAGAGATATTCGTGTCCCCAGTCCTCCGCCGTCGCCGGTTCGGCGTGCGGAAAAATCGCTCGTGTCGCGTCATCGGCGTGGATTGTCACGTCCGAATCCGCCAATCGACTTAAGATCGCGGGAATAAGCCTCGACGCCGCGTCACGATGGACGAGCAACGTTTCGAGCGCGTTGCACACGCCGACGCGCTGCGTTTTAGCGTTGTGAACGATGTCGCTCGCCATCTCGAGTTCCGCGCTGGCATCGAGAAAAATGTGAACGACGCCAGCACCGGTTTCGATGACGGGAACGCTCGAATCATTGACCACCGCGCTGATGAGCGACGCACTTCCGCGCGGAACGAGAACGTCAACGAAACCACGTGCGTTCATGAGCCGGTTTGCGCCTTCTCGTCCGAACGCGTCGATTGTCTGAACAGCCGCTCGAGGCAAGCCATAGTTCTCGAGAGCAGAGCCAATCACGTCGACGAGGACCGTGTTCGTATTTTCCGCTGCGCTTCCGCCTCGCAGGATGGCGACGTTCCCGCTCTTCAGCAAAATCGCCGCGAGATCGACCGTCACATTCGGCCGCGCTTCATAGATCGAACCGACCACACCGAACGGCACACGAACCTGCGTAAGGTGTAGTCCGTTCGGAAGCCTGCTTCCGCCAAGAACTTCACCGATGGGATCGGGCAGAGCCGCGATGTCGCGCACCGCTCGCGCCAGACCCGCGACGCGGTCGGTCGTGAGTTGAAGTCGGTCGAGCAGTCCCTCTGCCATTCCGTCGCTTCGCGAGAGATTGAGATCATGGGCGTTTGCGGTCACGATGCGATCCGAATTCGTCAACAGCGCGTCTGCGATGGCCGTGAGTGCCTGGTTCTTGACCGTCGTTGAGGTTTGAGCAAGAACAATCGACGCAGCTCGCGCATCGTCGAGAATCTGCTGGAAGGCATCGGTCATGGTTGCCAGTTTAGGTTGCGCGGGCTAGCGGGGCGACGCCTCAAACCACGTTCCGACCGAATCGCCGGACAAGGCCGGTCCGATGTTCGCTGCGGACGTCAGGATGACCGGGACACCGGCTCGGGTTGCGTGCAGGGCCGCCGCGATTTTTGTCTCCGCTCCACCCGTGCCGACACCGGAAGAATCGATCGAACCGATTTCAATTCCGGACAAGTCGTCTCCGTATGTCACGAACTCAATCTCTTCCGCGCCGGGTTCCCCTGGCGGGCGAGAATACAGCGCATCGACGTCGCTGAGCAACACGAGCAGGTCGGCACCGACAAGCTCCGCGACCAACGCGGCCAGTCGGTCATTGTCGCCAAACCGGATTTCGTGGGTCGCGACAGTGTCGTTTTCGTTGACGATAGGGAGGAACGTCAGTTCCAGGAGTTTGTCGAGTGCGGCCTTTGCGTTCTCGCGGGTCGCATCTGATTCGAGGTCGCCGGAAGTCAGCAACACTTGTGCCGCGACGATTCCGAAACGGTTGAGACTGTCTTGGTAGCGAACCATGAGCATCGTCTGTCCGACCGCCGCAGCGGCCTGTTCCGTGACGAGGTCGTTCGCAGGACGGGCGGTTAGTCCGAAATGGGGAAGCGCCGTCGCAATCGCGCCACTCGACACGAGCACAACATCGACGTTTCGTGCGTGTGCGCCGGCGAGAGCCTCGACGATTGTCGCCAACTGATGAACGTTCTCACCGCTGATAGACGACGACCCGACCTTGACGACTATTCGCGTCGCCGAGGTCACCTCACTCCGCTTTTCCACCGTCGCCCTCGTCCGGCCAGATTCCTGCTTCGCGTTCGCGTTCCAACTCTGCACGAGCGGCCGCTTTTGCGTCCATGCGTTCCTTGTACGACTTTCGGCGATCCGACGTCGTTGCCCGATCACTTTCGTGCAGTCGCGCATCGGTTCCACGCGGACTGACCATCATCTCGGCGGCACTCGTCATGGTCGGTTCCCAATCAAACACAAAACGGTCACCATCACCGATGTAGACGGTGGCCCCTGGAACCGCGCCGGCCTTGTAGAGGTGGTCGTCCAGGTCGATTTTGGCAAGACGGTCGCTGAGATACCCGATGGCTTCCTCGTTATTGAAGTCGGTCTGCTGAACCCAGCGCTCTGGCTTGGGGCCGCGAATTCGATACGTCACGTCATCGCCTCGGTGCTCGACTAGGACGGTGAGTTGCTTCTCGTCTACGGCGCGTGGCCTGATGATGATTCGTTGGCGCAATTCTTCGGCTGCGAGTCGCTCGGCGCGATCGGCTCCGACCATCTGGCCGATTCGAAGCGTGAGGTCGCGAAGCCCCGCGCGCGTTGCGGCCGACACCGCGAAAACCTCGTATCCGAGAGCTTCGAAATCGGCGCGGACTAGTTCTGCAAGTTCGGCTGCTTCGGGCACGTCGATCTTATTGAGGACAATAAGTTGGGGGCGCTCGATGAGCGGTATCGAACCGTCGGGGACGGGATACGCCGCGAGTTCCGCGCGAATGACGTCGAAGTCGCTCATCGGATCGCGTGCGGGCTCGAGGGTTGCGCAATCGATCACGTGAATGAGCACGCGGCACCGCTCAACGTGGCGAAGAAAGTCGAGCCCGAGTCCTTTGCCCTCTGACGCTCCAGCGATGAGTCCGGGAACATCCGCAATCGTGTAACGGTACTGTTCGACGTCGACGACGCCGAGGTTGGGGTGCAGGGTCGTGAATGGGTAATCCGCAATTTTCGGTTTCGCCGCCGAAACCGACGCGATAAGGGACGATTTTCCAGCGGACGGGTATCCGACGAGGGCGACGTCGGCGACGGTCTTGAGTTCGAGAACGATATCGCCGTCCCACCCGAGCGTGCCGAGGAGTGCGAACCCGGGAGCCTTGCGTTTGAGCGAGGCGAGGGCCGAATTGCCGAGGCCGCCTTGACCGCCGGGTGCGACCACGTATTCCATGTCCGGCTTGTCAAGGTCGATGAGAACCTCACCATCGACGTCCTTGATCACCGTGCCGACGGGGACGGGAAGCGTTAGCGATTCGCCTTTGTGCCCACTTCGGTGATCGCCCATACCGAACCCACCGTTCTCGCTCGAACGGTGAGGTCGATAGTGGAAGTCGAGGAGCGTCGTCACCTGAGGGTCTGACACGAGAACGATGTCGCCGCCGTTGCCGCCGTTGCCGCCGTCGGGACCGGCGAGGGGCTTGAATTTTTCGCGCTTCACCGACACACAGCCGTTACCGCCGTGTCCGGCTTTGAGATGCACGGTCACCTCATCGATGAACGAGACCACGTGTCACCTCCTTTTCCTGCGAAAATACGACAAGGCGGGCCGAAGCCCGCCCCGCCGCGTGAAAAACTTATGCGCTCTGAACGATGTTGATGACTTTGCGGCCACCCTTTGCACCGAACTGCACCGAACCAGCTACGAGAGCGAAGAGCGTGTCATCGCCACCACGGCCGACGCCGGCGCCGGGGTGGAAATGGGTACCACGCTGGCGGACAATGATTTCTCCGGCCTTGACGACCTGACCACCGTAGCGCTTGACGCCAAGGTACTGGGGGTTCGAGTCGCGTCCGTTACGAGTGGACGACGCTCCCTTTTTATGTGCCATGTCGCTTTTCTCCCTCGACTACTTGATGCTCGTAATTTTCACGCGGGTGAGGTCAGCGCGAAAGCCCTGACGCTTGTGGTACCCGGTTTTGTTCTTGAACTTGTGAATGACGATTTTGGGGCCGCGAAGATCTTCGAGAACCTGTGCGGTGACGGTCACCTTTGCGAGGGCCGCGGCGTTCGATTCGATCTTGTCACCGTCCACGAGAAGCACCGGAGCGAGTGAAATCGACCCCTTGTCGTCGGCCTTGATGCGGTCGACAGTGAGAATGGTCCCAACCTCGACCTTTTCCTGTCGCCCTCCGGCGCGCACAATCGCGTAAACCACGGTGATGTCCTTTCGAAAACTCGGTGCGGACCTAAATGTTGGCATTGCGCACCAAGGGTCAAGAATAGCCCAATCGTGTCATTCAGGCAAATCCAGTTAGTTGGTCGAGGTCGATTCGTCGTTAGAGGTGTCCGAGGTTGCTTTCTTCGTCGCACGACGCGGGCGTCGAGCAGTTCGCGCACCGGGTTCTGGTGCCTCCGGGAGCGCATCGAGAAGCGAATCGAGATTAGAAATCGGCTTTCCTCTTCGCGCGGCTGTCGCACCGTCGGCGCTGTCGTGGTGGACGGTTGCCGTGGCAATCGCGGCGAGCGCGCTACGAGCGCCATCCGTGATTTCGTGGGTGCCCGTTTGCCCCTGCTGTGGCTTGGGCTGAGTGCCCTGTTTTCCGCGACCACGGCGCGACGCACCGGGTTCGGGCGAACCTTCCACACGGGCCTTCCCGACGGGTTCGTGGTGAATGATCAATCCACGTCCAGCACAGACCTCGCACGGTTCGCCGAATGTCTCGAGGAGCCCAAGGCCCAACTTCTTTCGCGTCATTTGGACAAGCCCGAGGCTTGTAATCTCAGCAACTTGGTGCTTGGTGCGGTCCCGGGAAAGACATTCAATGAGGCGTAGTTGAACCAAATCACGATTGCTTTCGAGCACCATGTCGATGAAGTCGATGACCACGATTCCGCCGATGTCTCGTAATCGGAGTTGGCGGACGATTTCCTCGGCCGATTCGAGGTTGTTTTTCGTGACGGTTTCTTCGAGATTTCCCCCCGAACCGATGAACTTGCCCGTGTTGACGTCGATTACCGTCATCGCCTCGGTGCGGTCGATGACAAGCGAACCACCCGACGGCAACCACACCTTGCGGTCAAGCGCCTTGACGATTTGCTCGTTGATGCGATACGTGTCGAACGGGTCGGTTCCATCGTTGTGGTCCACGATTCGTTCGATCAAATCTGGTGCAACCTGCGCGAGATAATCCGAGATGACGGCTTTCGCCTCGGCGCCGTGAATGACGATGTTCTGGAAATCCTCGTTGAACACGTCGCGGATGATTTTGACGAGAAGGTCGGGTTCCGAGTGAAGCAGCACCGGGCCGTTGCCCTTCTCTGCCTTCTTCTGAATCGCATCCCACTGAGCGGTGAGTCGCTGGACATCGAGGGTCAATTGTTCCTCGGTTGCCCCTTCAGCGGCGGTGCGCACGATGACGCCCGCATCTTCCGGAAGGACCTCAGCAAGAATCTTCTTGAGGCGCGTGCGCTCGGAGTCGGGCAACTTACGCGAAATTCCGTTAATCGATCCGCTCGGAACATAGACGACATATCGTCCCGGCAGGCTGACCTGGCTGGTCAGTCGCGCGCCCTTGTGCCCGACCGGGTCTTTCGTGACCTGCACGAGGATCGGGTCGCCCGATTTCAACGCCATCTCGATGCGCCGCGGCTGGTTGGCGTTTTCTTCGGTCGCTGCGGCGTCCCAGTCGACTTCGCCCGAGTACAGCACCGCGTTACGGCCGCGGCCGATGTCAACGAAGGCGGCCTCCATCGAGGGCAAGACGTTCTGAACCTTGCCGATGTAGACGTTTCCGATGATGCTCGACTCGGTCGAACGCGCAACGTAGTGCTCGACCAGGACGTTGTCCTCGAGAACACCGATCTGGATGCGGCCATCCTTGCTGCGAACGACCATCTTGCGGTCGACACTTTCGCGTCGAGCCAGGAATTCTGTTTCCGTGACAACCGGACGACGGCGCCCAACGTCACGCGAATCGCGGCGGCGCTGACGCTTGGCTTCGATCCGCGTCGAACCGCGGATTCGTTGCGGCTCGGTGATCTGTTCCGGTTCGATGTAGACGCGTTCGACGCGCTCCGACCGTTCCACGCGGTTCCCGCGCGTACGTCGACGAACCGACGGGCCTTCGTCGTCCATTGGACGACCTGATCGAATCGGGATGTACTGGGGTGCTGGCGGACGGAACACGAGTTGCATCGGGTTCTCGAGGACAATCGGTTCGAAGGCAGGTTTCGCCTCGGTCGGAGTGTCGGACTCTGCGGTGGGCATCTCGCCCGAGGCGACAGCAACCTCGACCTCAGCGTCGACTGCCGGCGTTTCCGCGACCGGAGTCGCGCGAGTTTCGGGGGCCGTGAACGGAGACGAGACGTACTCGTTCGGATCAAAATCTGTGTTTTCCACCATTTTCTGGTGCACCTCTCGGTGATTTCTTTCGAAATCTCATTCTGTGAAGCAGTGCTTCAAATCTGTTGTGTGATCGCATCGAGTGACGCAATCCGCGCACTGTCACTACGCGCGGAACTGACTATCCGCTCAAATCTTTCGATTTCTAGCCCGGCATGTCCGGAAAAGTCCTGCGCGACTAACGCGCTCCCTCATCTTATCGGACTTTATACTCAGATGGTGAATGACGTATCCCTTGCCGCGTCGGCACTGGTCGTGATTGCGACAATCGTTGCGGTGTTTCAAATCGCCCTCGCAGCGGGAGCGCCGTGGGGCGAGTGGGCGTTCGGCGGCCAAAACAAGGGTGCACTGCCCGTCAACCTCCGGATTTCGAGTATTGTCAGTCTGCTCGTTTACGCGTTACAAATCACCCATTACGGTGCCGTCGCCGAGTTCTGGGTTTCGCCGTTCGGGATTGTCGTCGCGCCAGTTCTCGATTGGGTCTTCGTTGTGTTTTTCTCGCTGGGGCTCGTCATGAATTTGATTTCGCGAAGCCACAAGGAGCGTAATCTGTGGGCCCCTGTGGTCGCGGTGTCGCTCGGTTGTGCACTCGTCATCGCATTGTAAAGACGATAATGGAAGCGTGAACCCCACCTTCCGCGGCCGATACGCGTTCGGCGCCTTCATCCTCGTCTTCGGGTTGATCTCGGTCTGGGCCGCGCTCACGCTCTCGACCGAGGGGTACTACCTTCTCAAGGACGGTACGCAACCCTCGTGCAACATCAACCCTTTCTTTAGCTGCGGAAACGTCATGCAATCCGACGAGGCGCGCGCGTTCTTCGGGGTCCCGAATTACTTTTGGGGGCTGATCGGTTGGGGCGTCGTCTCGGCGACCGGTGCTGGCATGCTCGCCGGTGCGACATACGCGCGCTGGTATTGGCGCGCATTCACCGTCGGAATGTTCGTCGCGTGGTTCTTCTTGATGTGGCTGTTCTTCGCCGCCGTCTATGACATCGGCTTCCTCTGCCTCTACTGCATGGTGACCTGGACGACTCAATCGATCATGTTGTGGATCGTGCTGCCATGGCTCCTGCGCGAGAAACTTCTGTTTGACAGCGAAAAGCTGTCGCGCATCGGAGCCGCAATTCTGCCCTACTCGTGGCTACTGCCGCTCGTGAACATTGCGGGAATCGGTCTCGCGATCATCGCGCAGTTTCCGTTGCTCGTTCCGATGCTCCTCAACGGTTACTAGAACCAGAGCGCGAGTTCGCGGGCGGCCGACTCTGGTGAGTCACTGCCGTGCACGAGGTTCTTCTGAACCTTGAGTCCCCAGTCGCGGGCGAGGTCGCCACGAATCGAGCCCGGGGCGGCGAGGGTCGGGTCGGTGGTGCCGGCCAGTGCACGGAAACCCTCGATGACGCGGTGTCCGCGAACTTTTGCCGCGACGACGGGACCGCTCGACATGAACTCGAGGAGGGGCTCAAAAAACGGCTTGCCTTCGTGTTCTTGGTAGTGCGCCGTCAACACAGCACGGTCGGGGTTCAGCATGCGCAGATCGACGATCTCGTAACCTTTTGCCTCGATGCGGCGAAGGATTTCGCCAACGAGGTTGCGTTCGGTTCCGTCCGGTTTGATGAGGACGAGCGTGTCCTGAAGTTCGGTCATTGCTGTTCCTTTCGACGGTCAAGTTGTTGTCCCTTGACGAGGCAATAGGTGAAAAAGATGATGCAGACGAGCCAGGCTAGGCCCCACATCGGTTCGGTAACCACGGGCAGAGCTAGAAGTGCTTGTGATGCGTACACGATCGGGTGGAGTCCACGGCGAAGTGTTGCTTGGGCAAGCGCAAGTATTGCGACGAGCACGATGGCGCTAACGAGAACCTCGAGCCACTGTTGCTTGTGAAGTCCGGCCATCGCGATAGCGCCGAACAGGATGGTGGCCATCTCGACTCCAAATGCGACGCTCAGCAGCGATTCGGTTGCGCTGCGTTGACGGCGTTCGCTCATGTCCAGTTCTCCGTTCGGGCGAGGGTGATGGTGTCCCCCACAAGAGTGATACTTCCCGTGACCATAATCGCATCTGACGGGCCACACATCGACTTTGCCGTATCGATCGCCGCAGAGAGTGTCGGTTCCGCACTGACACGATCCGCACCGACCAGTGCCGCGACGATGGCGGCGAGGTCGTCCGCTTGCATCGCACGGTCCGAACCGGACTGCGTACAAATGAAGCCCGCGACCACCGGATTGAGCGCCTCGATGATGCCGCGCGCGTCCTTGTCATCCAGCACCCCGATCACACACCACACCTTGTCGAACGGAAGGACATCGCGAATCGCGTGAGCGAGTGCAGTTGCGCCATGAGGGTTGTGAGCCGCGTCGACGATGATGGGCGGATTCGCGGCAAGGTACTGAAGTCGACCGGGGCTTGTGACGTTCCCCAGCGCAATGCTGAGAATGTCGTCGGGGATGGGTCGCGAGCCGTTTCCGAACAGCGATTCCACCGCGGCGATCGCCAGCGTTGCGTTGAGTGCTTGGTGGCGTCCGTGAAGCGTGACCGGAACGTCACGATAGGCGGCGGCTCGACCGCGGATCTGCATCACTTGCCCGCCGACGGCAGAGATGCTCGACATCAGTTCGAAGCCGTCGCCCTCGACAAAAAGTTCGCCCTCCATCATCTGGGCTGCTGCAACAATCTCGGCCATCGCATCGGGCTCTTGCGCGGCAGTAACGACGATACTGCGCGGTTTGATGATTCCCGCTTTGGTGCGAGCAATCTCGGTGATGGTGTTGCCGAGGAACTCGGCGTGGTCGATTCCGATCGGCGTAAAAACCGCAACATCAGCATCGGCAACGTTCGTGGAATCCCACGCACCGCCCATTCCGACTTCGAGGATTGCGACATCGACCGGTGCGTCGGCGAAGGCGGCGAGCGTGAGAATGGTGAGCGTTTCGAAATACGTCAGCGGAACCTCGCCCTTGTCAATCAGGTCTTCGTCGACCATGTTGATGTAGGGCTCGACGTCTCGCCAGTTCTCGACGAACTTTTCGTCACTGATGGGTTCGCCGTCAATCATGATTCGTTCGGTGACGAAACGCAGGTGTGGACTCGTCATGAGCCCCGTGCGAAGGCCGTGCGCGCGGCACAGTGCTTCGATCATGCGCGAGGTCGATGTCTTGCCGTTCGTTCCCGTGACATGCACGATCGAATACGACTGTTGCGGATTGCCCAGGTATTCGACGGCCTTCCGGGTCGCATGAAGGCGCGGTTGAGGCGCGCGTTCACCGATTCGGGCGACGAGAGACTCGAAGATTGTGCCGACCTCTGCGCGGAAGTCGGTCACGCCTTGTCCAAACCGACGCGAATTCGTGCGCCGTCACCGACCTCGGTGGTTCCCGACGTGCCATCGACAAACTCGAGTTCCGTCGCGAGGGTCTCGCCGGCAATGAGATCCTGATGGGCGCGCATCGCGTCGATGGTGACGGCGTCGCTTTCGAGTTCAAGGCGAATGCGGTCGCTGACGTCAAGGCCAGCATCCTTACGAGCCTGCTGCACAGCACGAACGACATCGCGCGCGAGTCCCTCGGCGGCAAGTTCAGGGGTCACGACGGTATCGAGGACAACGAAACCTGCGTTGCCGAGGAATGAGACAGCTACCGCCTCGTCCGCCACATCAAGGACGAGGTCGTATTCGCCCGCCTCGAGCGCAATTCCGCCAGCGATGACGACATCTCCGTCGACCGACCAATCGCCCGACTTCGTGGCCGCGATGACCTGCTGAACCTGCCCACCAATTCGTGGACCGAGAGTCCTCGAGTTGACCGACAGTCGGCGGGTGATTCCGTATTCGCCGATTGATTCCTCGCGGAGTTCGACAACCGAGACGGTCTTGACATTGATTTCGTCGCGCAAGATGTCGCTGAACTCGGGAATCGTTGGTGCCGCTGGGACGACGACCGTAAGGTTCGCCAACGGAAGCCGAACGCGAAGACCCTTTGATTTGCGGAGCGCCAACGCTGCGGACGCAACCTCGCGGACACGATCCATCGCCATGACGAGCGCGTCGTCTTCGGGGAACTCGGTCGCGTCAGGCCAATCGGTCAGGTGAACGCTTTCTCCGCCGGTCAGTCCGCGCCAGACCTCTTCGGTCACAAGCGGCGCGAGCGGCGCTGCGATGCGACACACCGTTTCGAGGACCGTGTAGAGCGTGTCGACCGCGTCGCGATCGTCGCCATCCCAGAATCGGTCGCGCGATCGACGGACGTACCAGTTGGTCAACACGTCGGCGAAGTCGCGAATCGCCGACGCCGCCATCGGGCTGTCCAGAGCGTCGAGGTCGGTCGTGACCTGCTCGATGAGTTCGCGGGTCTTAGCCAACAAATATCGATCGAGAACGTGGGTCGAGTCCGTTCGACGAACGGCATCAACGTCGCCCGCATACAGCGTGAAGAAATAGTAGGTGCTCCAGAGCGGCAATAGGAACTGGCGAACCGATTCGCGGATGCCCTCTTCGGTGACGACGAGGTTTCCGCCGCGAATAACGCTGGACGACATGAGGAACCAGCGCATCGCGTCGGCGCCGTCGCGTTCGAACACTTCGGACACGTCCGGGTAGTTGCGCAGTGATTTCGACATCTTCTGTCCGTCGTTGCCCAAAACAATCCCATGGCTGATGACGTTGGTGAACGCCGGGCGATCAAACAGCGCTGTGGACAGAACGTGGAGCGTGTAGAACCAGCCGCGCGTCTGACCGATGTACTCGACGATGAAGTCGGCGGGGTTGTGTGTATCGAACCATTCGCTGTTCTCGAACGGATAGTGAACCTGGGCAAACGGCATCGAACCCGAGTCGAACCACACGTCGAGCACGTCGGTGATGCGGCGCATCGTCGACTTGCCCGTCGGGTCGTCGGGGTTCGGGCGCGTCAATTCGTCGATCGCGGGGCGGTGCAGGTCTGTCGGGCGGACACCGAAGTCGGCCTCGAGTTCGTCGAGCGATCCGTACACATCAATTCGCGGGTGTTCCGGGTCGTCGCTCTTCCACACCGGAATCGGGCTCCCCCAATAGCGATTGCGCGAAATTGACCAGTCGCGAGCGCCGCTGACCCACTTTCCGAATTGTCCGTCTTTAACGTTGTCGGGAACCCAGTTGATTTGTTGGTTGAGTTCGCCCATGCGGTCGCGGAACTCGGGCACGCGAATGAACCATGACGAGACGGCCTTGTAGATAAGCGGGTTGCGACATCGCCAGCAGTGCGGGTACGAGTGGTCGTAAGACTTTTGTTGGACGAGTCGACCGCCGGCCTTCAGTTTCTGTGTCAGTGGTTTGTTCGCGTCGAACACGTGGAGTCCCGCGACATCGGTCACCTCAGGCAAGAATTTCCCCGAATCGTCGACAGAGACGATGACCGGGATTCCGGCCGCGGCGCAGATGATCTGGTCGTCTTCACCGTAGGCGGGTGCTTGGTGGACAATTCCGGTGCCCTCACCGGTCGCGACGTAGTCGGCAACGAGGATCTGCCACGCGTTGTCCATGCCCTCGGCGTCCGCGTAGTAATCCCACAGACGCATATAGGTGATTCCACTGAGGTCAGACCCCACAAAAGTTGCCGTCACGGCGGCGTTCGCCGCTGCCGCATCGTCGTAACCCAGTTCTGTCGCGTATGCGCCGACGGTGTCGGTGGCCAAGAGGAAACTTTCGCCGGTTGCGGCCGCGCCGTTCGGTCCGGCGGGGATTACGGAATACCCGATGGTCGGACCAACCGCGAGCGCCGCATTGGTCGGCAGTGTCCACGGTGTTGTCGTCCAGGCGAGTGCAGAAACACCGACGAGGCCGAGTGCCTCAGCCTGTGAGCCGGTCAACGGGAAGGTGACAGTGACGGATTGGTCTTGGCGCGATTTGTAGACGTCGTCATCCATTCGCAGTTCGTGATTCGACAACGGGGTTTGGTCTCGCCAACAGTAAGGCAGTACGCGGTACCCCTCGTATGCCAGTCCCTTGTCGTGCAATTGCTTGAACGCCCAGATGACGCTCTCCATGAACGTGATGTCGAGTGTCTTGTAGTCGTTTTCGAAGTCCACCCAGCGTGCCTGGCGCGTGACGTACTCTTCCCACTCCTTGGTGTATTTGAGCACAGATTCCTTCGCAACCGCGTTGAAGGCGGCAAGGCCCATCTCTTCGATCTGGGATTTGTCGGTGATTCCGAGCTGGCGTTCGGCCTCGAGTTCGGCGGGCAGCCCGTGGGTGTCCCACCCGAATCGGCGGTGAACCTGCTTGCCGCGCATCGTCTGGTAGCGCGGGAAAAGGTCTTTGGCGTACCCGGTTAGAAGGTGACCGTAGTGCGGCAGTCCGTTAGCGAAAGGCGGGCCGTCATAGAACACCCACTCGTCACACCCTTCGCGGTTCGAAATCGACTTGCGGAACGTGTCATTGGTCGCCCAGTACGCAAGAACTTCGTGTTCGATCGCGGGGAATGACGGGGACGGCTGAACACTGGTCGTATCGCGGTGGCGGGGGTAAGTCATGGGGGCTCCTCGTGGTTTTTCTCACCGAGGACGAGAATCGCTTCCCGCGGTACCACCCCGTTTGCCCTCTCGAGCCACTCATTGGCTGCTGTAACGGGCTTACCCGCGCGGTTCTAGTTGGCCTGAGCCGTTCTTCCGCGGACTCCCCGGTGATGACCGGTTCAACGTCGTTGTGTCTAGTGTACGCGAACGAGGGTGAGGCGTAGGCTGGGCTCAATCCGAAGGAGCATCATGGCCGCGAAATCCACCACATCGTCCACTCGACCCCGTCAGGGACTCGCACTCGTAATCAGCATTGCCGTGCCGTTCATCATCGGTGGACTGGGCGCTCTGTCTACCTCCGGGAATGTCGACGGCTGGTACGCGGCCGCGAACGTTGCGCCGTGGACTCCTCCGAACTGGGTGTTCGGTCCCGTGTGGTCGGTTTTGTACGTGTTGATTGGCGTGTCGTTCTGGCGAGCGTGGCGCATGCCGTCGAGCCCCGCCCGAAGCGCCGGCATTCGACTGTTCATCTGGCAGTTGGCCCTCAACGCCATCTGGACACCAATCTTCTTCTCTGGTTTCCCGCTGATTGGACCAACCGCGTTCTGGCTCGGCGTCATCATCATCCTCGTGATGGACGTTCTCGTGTGGATGACGATTGTGAAATTCAAAGACGTCGACATCTGGGCCGCCCGCTTACTCATCCCCTATGAGGCGTGGCTGTTCATCGCATCGACGTTGAACATTTATCTCGCTTTCGCGAACTAGCCGCAGGGCGTCCCGTCGGCCTTCGGGCTGATAGATTTGGGCGATACATGTGAGGCAGCCATACCCGCTGCCGCCGATAGTGAAAGAGGCGTCCATGCCCCGCGAAATCCCCGACAAGCCGGCCCTCGAAGGACTCGAAGCAACCTGGGGTGAGGTGTGGGAACGCGAAGGAACGTACGCGTTCGATCGCGCGAAGGCCGTTTCGCTCGGTAAAGACAGCGTGTTCGCGGTCGACACTCCCCCACCGACCGCCTCCGGTTCGTTGCACATCGGTCACGTGTTCTCTTACACGCACATGGACCTCGCCGCCCGCTACCAGCGCGCCAAGGGCAAGGTCATTTTTTACCCGATGGGGTGGGATGACAACGGGCTTCCGACAGAGCGCCGTGTTCAGAACTACTACGGCGTCCGTTGCGACCCGACCCTGCCGTACGACCCCTCATTCACGCCACCGCTCGAGGGAGGCGACAACGCCTCGTCGAAGGCCGCCGATCAGGTGCCTATCTCACGACGCAACTTTGTCGAACTCTGCGAGAAGTTGACCGTCGAGGACGAGAAGAAGTTCGAGGAACTGTGGCGGACACTCGGCCTTTCGGTCGACTGGTCACAGACGTACCGCACGATTTCTGACGAGTCGCAGCGAACTGCTCAGCGTGCGTTCCTGCGAAACCTCGCACGAGGCGAGGCCTACCAGGCCGACGCACCGACCCTGTGGGACATCACGTTCCGCACCGCGGTCGCCCAAGCGGAACTCGAGGACAAAGAGGTTCCCGGTGCGTATCACCGCGTCTCGTTCCGCACGCCCGATGGTGGAACAATCGACATCGAGACGACCCGACCCGAGATGATTCCGGCGTGTGTGGCACTCGTTGCCAACCCCGAGGACGAGCGCTACAAGCCGTTCTTCGGAACAACCGTGAGCACGCCGCTGTTCGGCGTCAAGGTCCCCGTTCTTGCTCACCCGCTCGCCCAGATTGACAAGGGAAGCGGAATCGCGATGATCTGTACGTTCGGTGACGTCACCGACGTGATCTGGTGGCGCGAGCTCAGCCTTCCGACCCGCCCAATCCTTGGGTTCGACGGTCGCGTCATGAGCGAACCACCCGCCGGCATCGACTCCGACGACCAGCGCGCCGTCTATGCCGAACTTGCGGGCAAGACCGTGTTCAGTGCAAAGGCACGAATCGTCGAGTTGCTGCAGGAATCGGGCGAGATGATCGGCGATCCCAAACCCATTACTCACCCCGTCAAGTTCTTTGAAAAGGGCGACAAGCCACTCGAGATCGTCACAACCCGCCAGTGGTATATCCGCAACGGTGCCAAGGACGAAGACCTTCGCGCACGTCTGATTGAACGCGGCCAACAGGTCAATTTCCACCCCGACTTCATGCGGGTTCGCTACGACAACTGGGTCGGCGGGCTCAACGGCGACTGGCTGGTCTCTCGCCAGCGCTTCTTCGGTGTGCCGATTCCCGTCTGGTACCCGCTCGATGCAGAGGGCAATCCGGTGTTCGACAACCCGATTGTTCCGACCGAGGACCAACTGCCGGTCGACCCGTCGTCACAGCCCGCTCCGGGTTACGACGACGACCAGCGCGGTGTCGCTGGCGGTTTCATCGGCGAGGTCGACGTCATGGACACGTGGGCGACCTCGTCACTCACTCCGCAGATCGCCGGCAAGTGGGGCGAAGACGACGAACTCTGGAACCTCGTGTTTCCCTATTCGCTTCGGTCACAGGGCCAAGACATCATTCGCACGTGGTTGTTCTCGACGGTCCTTCGCGCCGAACTCGAACACGGCGTTGCGCCGTGGGAACACGCCGGGATCTCGGGATTTATCGTCGACCCCGACCGCAAGAAGATGTCGAAGTCGAAGGGTAACGTCGTGACCCCGCAGGGAATGCTCGATGAGCACGGTTCGGACGCGGTTCGCTACTGGGCGGCATCCAGCAGGCTCGGCACCGACGCGGCGTTCGACCCCGAAAACCCGAAGCAGATCAAGATCGGTCGGCGCCTTGCGATCAAGGTGTTAAACGCGGCGAAGTTCGTCTATTCGTTCCCGCACACCGAAGGTGCGACGATCACCGAACCGATCGACATCGACCTGCTGCGACGGCTCGCCGAGGTCGTTCGCATCGCGACCGAATCGTATGACAAATTCGACCACGCCCGCGCGCTCGAAGTAACGGAACAGTTCTTCTGGACCTTCACCGACGACTACCTCGAGCTCGTGAAGGAACGTGCCTATCGCGACGAGGTCTCGCCCGAGCAGGCGTCGGCCGTTGCCGCACTGCGCCTCGCGATTGATGTGTTCCTGCGTTTGCTCGCGCCGGTCATCCCGTTCGCGACGGAAGAGGTCTGGCGGTGGACGCACGACGGCTCGATTCACATCGCTCCCTGGCCGACCGTCGCGGAAATCCCATTCGAGGGACCCAGCTCAGGACTTCTCGATTTGTGTGGGGCAGCCCTCGTCGGAATTCGCGGAGCCAAGACCGATGCCAAGGCGTCGCAAAAGACCGTGGTCACGAGCGCAACCGTCACGGGCCCGGCACTTCTCGCGGAAGCCAAGTCCGACCTCGCTGCGGTCGGACGAATCGTGAACCTCACGCTCGTCGAATCGACCGACGTAACGGTAACCGCAATCGAACTCGAGGAAACCGTCGAATAGTTGACTGCGCCAGCCAGAGGACTACAGTGACACCATGACCGTTACCGTTCGACCAATCGAGGAGCGCGACGAATCCGTCTGGCGCGAACTGTTCGTTGCCTATGGAGTCTTTTACGAAACCGAGTTCGCCGAACCACAGATTTCGACCGTGTGGACTTGGCTGATGGACCCGAGCCATCCGACGAAGGCATGGGTCGCCGAGATCGACGGAGCGGTCGTCGGATTCGGACACATGCGAACCCACTGGGACACATTCACTGGGGGTCCGGCCTGGTTCCTCGACGACCTGTACACGTCGTCCGCGGCTCGCGGTCACGGCGCCGGAACACAGATCATCAACGCCCTGCGGGCTCATGCCGACGCGCACGGCGGGGGAACGATCTCGTGGATCACGGCCGACGATAACGTCACCGCTCGAAGCGTGTACGACAAGCTTGCCGCCCGTCAAACCTGGGTGACGTACGAGATGGGCGTTAGGCCGACTTTTCCTTCGTGATTTTGCGCTCGATCATGGTCGGGGCGGCACCGGTGTCGACGGATTCCTTGGTGACAATGACCTTGGCGATTAGCTCGGTCGACGGGACCTCGAACATGATGGGCCCGAGGACGTCTTCGAGGATCGCGCGGAGCCCCCGTGCGCCCGTCCCCCGCTTGACGGCGAGGTCGGCGATCGATTCGAGTGCGTCCTTTTCAAATTCGAGTTCCACACCGTCGAGCTCAAACATCCTTTGGTACTGCTTGACCAGCGCGTTGCGCGGTCCGGTCAGGATGTCGATGAGCGCACTGCGGTCGAGCGGCAGAACCGAGGCGATGACGGGAAGGCGGCCGATGAACTCGGGAATCAACCCAAACTTGTGCAGGTCTTCGGGCTGGACTTCGGCGAACAGGTTCTGCTCTTCGCCCTTGAGTTGAAGTGGCGCGCCGAACCCGACGCCGTGACGACCGACGCGCTGAGACACGATTTCTTCGAGCCCCGCAAACGCACCCGCGACGATGAACAGCACGTTCGTCGTGTCAATCTGGAGGAATTCCTGGTGGGGGTGCTTGCGACCGCCCTGGGGTGGAACGCTCGCGACGGTTCCTTCGAGAATCTTGAGAAGTGCTTGCTGAACGCCCTCGCCCGACACGTCGCGCGTGATCGACGGGTTTTCGGCCTTTCGGGAAATCTTGTCGATCTCGTCGATATAGATAATGCCTTTCTCGGCGCGCTTGACATCGAAGTCGGCGGCCTGAATGAGCTTCAAGAGAATGTTCTCGACGTCCTCGCCGACATAACCGGCTTCGGTCAGGGCGGTGGCGTCGGCGACGACGAACGGAACGTTAAGGCGCTTGGCGAGAGTCTGCGCCAGGTACGTCTTGCCGCAGCCTGTCGGACCGATGAGCAAAATGTTCGACTTGGCGATTTCGATTTCGTCGTGCACGTCAGCGGAACGCACGCCTTCTTGGGCGCGAACTCGCTTGTAGTGGTTGTACACCGCCACCGACAGAGCGCGCTTTGCGGCGTCTTGACCGACCACGTATTCGTCGAGGAACGCCGCGATTTCTTTTGGCTTGGGTAAATCGATGTCGACGACCTCGTCGCTCTCGCCCTGCGCTGCTTCGGCCATGCGCTCGTCAATGATCTCGTTACACAATTCGACGCACTCATCACAGATATAGACACCGGGACCGGCAATGAGTTGCTGAACTTGCTTTTGTGTCTTGCCACAGAAGGAACACTTCATGACGTCGGTGCTGTCGCCGATGCGTGACATGGTGCCTCCTTGCTGGTCGGTTCAAGCCTAACCCCGTGCACCCATGGGGTTTGGCAGGGCTGTCGATAACTGTTCGGCGTGGCGCACATAATAGAAACATGTCAATTCGTTCCGTCGTCACCGTCATTATCACCGCTCTCGGATTGGCGGTTTTGTCCGCAGGTCCCGCCTTCGCTCACGCCGAACTCATCGGTTCGTCGCCGGCGGCCGACTCCAGCGTCGCCAGTGTCACTGAGGTGTCCGTCACCGTGGGCGAAGAACTTCTCAATATCGGCGAGAACGCCGAGGGCTTCGTGATCGCGTTGAGTGACGCGGACGGCGCGTTTTACGGCGACGGCTGCGTTTCCGTCCAAGGCGACACCGCGTCGATGGACGTTAAGTTGAGCCTCCGCGGGACGTACACGGTTGCGTACCGCGTGATCTCGGATGACGGCCACCCCGTCGAAGGCTCATTCACGTTCGACTTCGAGGGTGACGCAAACGAATCGAACCTTGTGCGATACGTCGACCGTCCCGTCTGCGGCGAGACGCCCGTCACCCTGGTTGATGAACCAACCGAACCAACAGAACCCAGCGTCATTTCTACCGCACCGCCGATCGTCCCACCCGCACCCGGCGCTGATTTGACACCGTGGATCGGTCTTGCAACCATCCCACTCGTTGTTGGGGCAATCTGGATTCTCATTCGTCTTCTGGGAAAGAAAGACTCCGAAGACAACCTCGACTAGCTAGGCGAGAACCTTGCGGCTCGACAGAACCTGGTCGATGAGCCCGTATTCGAGAGCTTCGGCGGCCGTGAGAATCTTGTCGCGGTCGATGTCGTTGCGAATCTCTTCCACCGTTTTGTTGGTGTGGCTGGCAAGAGTGATTTCGAGCCATTCGCGTAGACGGGCGATTTCTTTCGCCTGAATCTCGATGTCCGACGCCTGACCGCGACCAGCGTCACCGGTCGAGGGCTGGTGAATCAGAATTCGCGCGTTGGGCAACGCAAGTCGCTTGCCGGGGGTTCCACCTGCTGCCAACACCGCCGCAGCGGACGCGGCCTGACCGAGAACGACGGTCTGAATCTGGGGGCGAACGTATTGCATCGTGTCGTAGATCGCGGTCATCGCGGTGAAGGATCCGCCGGGTGAGTTGATGTACATGATGATGTCGCGGTCCGGGTCTTGCGACTCGAGGACGAGCAACTGGGCCATGACGTCGTCGGCGGACGCGTCGTCGACCTGAACACCGAGGAACACGATTCGGTCCTGGAACAACTTGGCGTAAGGGTCGAGGAAACGGGTGCCGTTCGCGGTTCGCTCTTCGAACTGAGGAAGGATGTAACGCGATTCGGGGACGGCGATGCCGTTGTCATTGTTTTCAAAGTTCATGTGTCTGTCCCCTACTTTGTGTTCGTTCCGCCGCCACCGACGACGTCGTCAGCAGATGCGCGGATGTGATCGACAAAGCCGTACTCCAAGGCCTCTTCAGCGCTGAACCAACGGTCGCGGTCGCCGTCTTTCGAAACCTGTTCCGCCGTCTTGCCCGTCGCAGCGGCGGTGATTTCCGCAAGGCGCTTCTTCATGTCGTTGATCAGTTCCGCCTGAGTCTGAATGTCGCTCGCGGTTCCACCGAAGCCGCCGCTGGGTTGGTGCAAAAGGACTCGGGCGTTCGGCGTGATGTAACGCTTGCCCTTGGTTCCGGCGGTCAACAGGAACTGGCCCATCGACGCGGCCAAACCGATTCCCACGGTGACGATGTCGTTCGGAACGAACTGCATCGTGTCATAAATGGCCATACCCGCGGTGATCGAGCCACCGGGCGAGTTGATGTACAGGTAGATGTCCTTCTTGGGGTCTTCCGCCGCAAGGAGGAGAAGTTTTGCCGCGATTTCGTTCGCGTTCTCGTCGCGAACCTCACTGCCCAACCAGATAATGCGGTCCTTCAACAGACGATCGAACACGTTGGGCGGGAATACCGGTTCACTCATTTATTACTCCTTGTGGGCTTGATAGCCAGCGTACCCAGTGCACACGACGCGCCGTGACGATTTCGCCGAGGGCAAAACTCGGACGGGGTGGTCACCGATTACGGAGCAAGGTTAGCCTCAAAGAACGACGCAAGCACATCCGCGTAACGGTCGGTCTCGGTGAGCATGCCCTCGGTGTGGTCGGCTCCGGCGAACGTCTCGAGTTGAACGTTCCCGCCCACCGACTTCGCATAGTCGACGAAGTCGAGTGACGATTGATACGCGAGTCGTTGATCGGCGTCACCGTGCAGGATCAGCATCGGACGGTCGCCCGCCGCGTCGATTGCCGAGGTCACCGAGGTTTCGGTCAGATTCACACCGTGGAAGATTTGTGCCGAGACGAGAGCGAGTTGCCACAGGAACCCGGGGAAACCCTGGAACTCGACTTCCTTGGTCGCCGCCGCGTTGAAGTCGAAAATTGTTCCCTCCATCGCAAAGGCCGACACCGTCTCGGTCTTGGCCGGAAGCAAACTGGTGGCGACAGCTCCGCCCGAGACGCCGAACATTCCGAGGCTCGCTGGTTTCACCGCCTTTTCCGCCACGAGCCAGTCGGCAACGGCGGCGAAGTCGTCCGATTCCTCTTGACCGGCCGAGTGGCGGCCATCGGTGCAGGTCGATTCGCCCGTGTCTCGGCTGTCGACCAACAACACGTTGAATCCACGTTTGGCCAACATCGAGCTTGGCAACAGCGCGTTGAAATCGCGGCGAGAAGTGCCGATTCCGTGAGTGACAATCACGGTCTTGCCATTGGGGAACGCGGGGGTGATCCACCACGCCGAGAGGTTGATATCGTCGGCGACAGGAATGATGACTTCCTCGTACGGGACATTTTTCATCCAGTAGGGCGACAAGTCGTACCCGACCCACTTGTCCCATCCGGGACCTTCGAAGGGTCCTTCCCCCGCTGCCGGCGTCACAAATTGCTCCGGCGAGTTGTTGACGTCGTCGGCGTTGATGGCGCAGGGCACCGCGGTTCCGGACGTGTATACGTATTCGCCGGCGGCGAGACCACCACCGACCACGACAAGAACAGTCGAGCCGGCAATGATTCCCCAAAGTGTGGATTTCTTCATTGACAAAGGCTAGCACCGCACAAACCACTGGGGGCTCGGAAGCCCTCGTTCGAGTTAGTGCTTGTGACCCGCGTGGTCGTCGTGATCTGAGTGGTCACCAGAGCCGAGCGGACTGGCCACCGCCGAGAGCGCCGAGTTCGTGAACGCAGACAAATCAACGGCCTTGCCTTTCGAGTCGGTGACCTTGACTTTGGTCAGCGCGACCGACAGCGCTTTCGAGCGGGCGACCTCGCCGACCATGCTCTGGATTTGGCCGTTCTCGGTCACAACCTTGATGAACTCGTTGACGTCCATCCCGTACTGCTGCGCCGACTGCATGAGGTACTGCAGCAGTTCGTCCTGTCCGACCTGAACTTCTTCTTTTTCGGCGAGCTCGTCGAGCAGAATCTGCACCTGGAACGAGCGGGTGGTCGATTCGGTGACCTCGGCTCGGTGAACGTCGTCTTTTTGACGACCCTCCTGCTCGAGGTGGCGCTCGACCTCGTCGGTGATGACTCCCGCGGGGACGGCGATGGTCACCTTGGCGAGAATGGCGTCGAGAAGCGCTTCGCGAGCCTTCGTCGCATAGTCGAACACCGCACGCTTCTCGATCTGCGTCTTCAGGTCGGCGCGCAATTCCTTGATAGTGTCGAACTGGCTCGCGACCTGCGCGAACTCGTCGTCGGCGTCGGGAATCTCGCGGACCTTGACTTGGTTGACCGTGATCTCGATTTCGGCTTCGTCACCGGCGTTGTCGCCACCGACCAGTGTCGACTTGAACGTCGTCTTCTCGCCAGCCGTGAGAGTCAAGACGGCCTCGTCGAGCCCCTCAATGAGGTCACCCGAACCGACCTCGTACGAAATCGATGAGGCGGTGTCGACGGTCTTGCCGCCGATCATTGCGGTGAGGTCGAGAACGACGAAGTCCCCCTTCGCCGCCGGGCGGTCCACCGTCGCAAGAGTGCCGAAGCGAGTGCGGACGGCGTGGAGTTCGTCGTCCACCTGCATCGCAGTGACCTCTGACGTCTCGATGGAAACCTTGAATGTGTCGAGCTTGGGAATGGCGAACGTCGGGCGAACATCGGTCTCAATCTCGAGAACAAGGTCCCCCGAGAAGTCGTCCTTCGGAAGAGTCGTGTTGACAACCTCGGGGCGTCCGAGCGTGCGAATCTTTTCCGACTCGGTGGCCATGCGGAAGAAACGGTCAACACCCTCGGACACAGCGTGATTGATGACGTCGCCCCGGCCAACGCGCTGATCGATGAGCTTCGGTGGAACCTTGCCCTTGCGGAAACCCTTGATCTGAACCTGCTCGGCGATGTGCTGGTAGGCGTGATCGATCGACGGCTTTAGTTCGGCCGGGGTAACCGAGATCGACAACTTGACTCGGGTATCGGACAAACGCTCGACGGTGGTGGTAGGCACTGACTAACTCCTATATACATACGGACTGAACAACTCGTCGGGGCGACAGGATTCGAACCTGCGACATCCCGCTCCCAAAGCGGGCACTCTAGCCAAGCTGAGCTACGCCCCGGACGTTCGCGACCCAAAGGGCACGACGCTTTTCCAGTGTAGTGGCTGGTCGATTTTCGCCGCGCCACGTTTTGTTATAGGCTCCCCTTTGGGGATGTAGCTCAATGGTAGAGCCCCAGTCTTCCAAACTGATTACGCGGGTTCGATTCCCGTCATCCCCTCCACCCCGAAGTATGCTTCGACTTGAAGTTTTTGCTGTCGTCCTGCTCCAAAACTTCGTCTCCGTGTTCTTCCGAACGCTATTCTGTGCATTATGTGGATCGCGTACCCTGTTTCCAAAATGGATAAAACCTTCTCAAATCATTGGTCAGAGGTCGGACCTGATTTCTTTCGCGCCGCACCCGATGTCAGTCGTTCCTTTTCCGTATACGGCCGGCCGGGCAAAAACGTTGCGTCCAACTATCTATTGGACAACACGAGCGCCAACGTGAAGGCGGGACATTTCTATTCGATTCGCGGAATCGGCTCAGTCGCCATATTGAAGCTCAACCCGAACGCCCCTAAATCACTAGCGCGGCCTAACCTCAACTCAACGGCAAGCATGCTCAATTCGATTGGGCTTGTACCCGTCGCGAGTTTGGTCACAGAAACTGTTGTTTTCACTTCGTCCTCAAGCAGATTGGAAGACTTCCGATTTGGGGTCGTATCTCGAAAATCAAACGAGTATGCCGACGATGAATTGTTCCCGCGTTTCATCGCCGCGATAGTGATCGAACGCATGATCCTAGATTTAGCAGTCGAATCCCTCAACTCGCGTTTTGTTTCGGCACGGCGTGCACGTCGACTAATGGCGAATATCAAGTTTTGGATTTCGAGACCAGCGATTGAATCGGTCTCGCTCCGTGAAACTTTTCATGCGATCCGAGACGCGCTGGACATGGACCGTCGAAGTGCGGAAATAGTGGAGGCTCTCAGTGAAATCGTCAAGCGCGGCAATGCCTCATTTATCGCGGGTTCGGCGACAACTGCGTCACTTCTGGCACTAACCAGCGCGCCTCAGTTTGGATTGGCCGTTGGGATTATTTGGCCGCTAATTGCTATCGGCAGTGGTCTCGCGGTGTGGCTATTTGTCCGCGGATTAAGGATCTAACGCCCTTATCAAACAATGAGGGCGGTGGTTGGACCGTAGTTTCATACCCTCGCGTTTTTCTAGACGTAGGCGCTGGGGAACAGCGTTCAAGTTGTACTTTGCCGCCAAACACGGGTGACCTTTTCCACCACCTTTGTACTCGCATTCCACCCTCGTGCGTCCAATGCGTCGCTCAGTACTTGCGGGTCAAGAATATCTGCGTTTGTTGAATCCTTTACCTGATTGACCATCCGAACGACCGCATCCTCGTCGCCGAGCAAAGAGCCCTGTACAAACCAACCAAAAGCTCTCGTCGCGTAGAAGTACCATAGGCCTTGGTTGACGTCCGTGTCTTGCGGCTGAGCCCGCGCAGCTAAGGACCAGAAGATCCCATTGTTGTAAATGGCACTCAAGTTGTTTTTGCCACCGATATTTGCGGCCACAAGCGAGTTTTTCCAAGCTGAGACTGAAGTTGCCCAATCAAACGGATCCAATTGACCAAGTGCGGGGATTTCAGTCGAAATGAAATCCTCGCTTAACACCATTAACACGCGCGGTCGCATTGCGCCATCGTGCCCCCCGGTCAACTCTTCAATTTGTCCTCCCAATTGAATAAAAACTTGGTCGGAGGCGCTCAATGACGTGAGCGGTTCCATGAACAGAACCACTCGATACCTGGAATTGCCAAAGGGGTTGTCGATGGCCGCAAAACCGCTTTCGACACCGGCGGCAAAGTCAGACACCAGAAAGCACTTCTCGAACCAGTTAGCTCCAATCGAATCAATCATTCCCGCGTCGAACGCTGGTAGGTCCCCAAAATCTCCAAGAGCAGTGAACAGGAGACCCTGAAACTGGTTGTCATTCAGTGACCGTAACTTCTCACAACGCGCAAGCTCCGCCGCCGAATTGGCAGCAAACTGGTTGTTCTCGTCAAACACGAAAACGGTGCCAAGCAACTGCTTGCCTGCCATGAGACTCAGCCCGGAATAAACACCGTCACCTCTGCCCGACCGAAAGGACACATTGTTTCCGGCAGCGCGACCGCACTCGGAACAAACCTTAACAACGGTCAGTTGGTTTTCACATTGGGAGCATGGTCCAAAATATTCTGTTCTAACCTCTGCTTCACCAGACTCGATGTTCATTGTTCCCGCATAAGAGATACTCGTCAAAGGCGAGCCAGGAGAAAAAATCTTGTTGATTACTTCACTCACGGACAGCAACGGTTCTCCTTTTTGGAGTTGAGGATCAAAGCAGGGGGATTCAACTTGAATCACAAATCCACAAATCATCGCCCAAACCCAATTCCTTTTCGAAATCGTCAGCAAACAATGTTGGCATCTCAATGGCCAGAATGATTTCTGATGTGTCTAAATCCTTTATCGGCATAACGTTTTTGAGGACGCAAATCCGGGAACTTTTCCATTTCCCAATGCCCTATTTTTCTCGCATTCTGCGCGACTAATGAGCGGCGGGCACACGTCCCGCCACTCATTTGATCAATGACTTAGAAATTGTCTCCGAGACCAAGGCCCTTTTCAAGACCGTCTGCAACGTTGGTCACCAAGGCGAATGCAATGTTTACTTCGCTGGGGTCAAGGTCTGCAAGCGGCACCGCGTGATGAACTGCATAAAGAGATCCCACGCGGGAAATGCCAAGAATCTCCGGCTCGGCCGCAGCAATCGCCTGTTCAGCTGTAATTGCATCCGTTTTAGCGAAAGGCGAGCTCACCGTCATCAACCCGTCATACATGTGAACGTAGATTGTTTGAGTGCGGCCTCCCTCGGTCTGAAAATTTTCGAGAATCAAGAGGTCGCCGTTCTGCTCCACCTGATAGTTTTCCTTGATGAAATTAATTGTTTCACTGTTACTTGCCATGCTTATTCCTTTCAGTTTAGGAATTCTCATTATATATAATTGCTATGAATACTCAAGGGTTTTTAAAAAAGCAGTCCGCATTAAATCGTCCGCTAACTTTTAGGTTTGATTCAGCGGAAAGATGGCTCAAACCTTTCAACCAACGGAGTGACGTGGCGAAAATCGGATCCGAACAAAGGTTCAACTTCATAGTTCGCGCACTTGTCAACTCCGAAGGTGGCGGCCTGCGATTCGCAACGGGTTACCAGCCGGAGTGCGTCGAGTGTGAGAACAGCGAAGAACGACTCGGTCCCTTCTTTTTTTGCAACTCGTGCGGTCGGAATCCTCGCCGCGGTGGCAAAGTCACATCAGGTGATGGCGATGGGATTTATCCCGTCATTGAGGTCACTGACTCTGAAACAGCCGACGGCATTCCGATTGCCGTTCTTTTGGTTTTTGACAGCAATTACAACCTTGCCAATCGAATCAGCGGTGAAGCGCAAGAAAGCAACCGCCCAATATTTTCGCGGACTGATTTTTCGGGGTATCTCTCGCTCCCCGCAGTTTCCGTCGCGGAATTGGAACCCACAAATCTCCTAGTTGTGGGCGGAGGCTCACGGTTCGAACCAGCCGTCGACTGTTCCATCCAGATGACGAAGGACATTGAGGCGCGAGCCTACGTCGAGGGTCCAGGAATGTACTCGGGAAACTTTGCCGAATTCAACTCTGATGGTGTTACAACCGCTCACGTGCCCAGGCTTCTCGCGATTGGCGCACCTACAAATCTTGACCTGATCTTGGGCCGTCCTACCAATTATCTAATCCTTGATTGGGAACAGGAAGATTTTTCCGCTTCGGGCACAATCGTGACGAGCCATGTCGAAGTAGTCGCAGATGGAGTATGTTTTGCTAATGCGAACATTGCCGATTCGTACCTCCGCGACATGAGCCGCCACGAACACGCAATTCGAAATTGGGATGAGGACTTCTTTAGTTGGGTGATTCTTGGATCTCAATTGGGTAATGAGTGGTGTACCGACATGCTTTCCACGACTTTCGGAGTCCCCGACAACGAGAAACAGGGTGCGTTGTTCGCACGGAGAGTTTTCGGCGAGTTTTCATCGGCTACTGCTGAGATTCTTGAAGCTCCTTCATCCGCCCGCACAGTAGAGAACAACTTTTGCCCCCAATGTGGAATCAGGTTCGAAACCCAAGAAATCAATTTCTGCCCAAACTGCGGGCAAAAAAGATAAACGGAAGTTTAGGTCAGCGCGGCGTTCCGCAGCCGCCGCAGAACTTCTGACTATCCGAACCGAAGGCATCGCCGCAATTTACACAGAATTTCGCCGAAACAGTCGATGTGCTTGACGATGTTTCGACTGTCGCAGGTTGTGCCGCGGGAACGTCGCCTTTAAGCCTGGATTCTGCTGTCGGGGCGAATTCAGAATGCCCGGATGCGGCAGCCCGTTCAAAAAATGCTTTTGCCTTCTTGGGCTCATTTCGTCGCGCGTAAAGTTCACCGAGCAAGAGCGATGCTTCGCCCTCTGAATACTTGTCAGAGCGCTCGAGGGCCAATAGCAACGTCGACTCGGCGAGGTCGGCCTCTCCAGCAGCCACATAAACTTGACCGAGGTTCGCCATTGCGTTTGTGCTTTCGTTGAAGTGGTCAAGCGATATTGCGGCTTTCAGATAATCGCGAGATTCAGCGAGTCGACCTTCAGGCAACAGGAACCCATAAACTAGACTATTGGCTGCACTGGCAGTCGATGCACCCGCACCGTTTTCGGCAACCCACGTAAAGTCAGCTTCGCTGGCGTCACGGTGACCCCGATTGTTGAGTTCGTTCGAAATTCTCACTAGCGCGCCGATCTGCGTGGCGGGAATCCACCGTGCTGTTGCCGCGCGTTCGACCCCTTGAATTTCGTCGCCAAATTCACTGAAAAAGTCCGCCCAACCAACAGGGTTGTCCAAACTCCGGTGGTTCCGGAAACCGTCTTCTAAAATCGACATGAAAACCGTAAGCGCATCAATCACAGCGGGCACGATGATGTCGAGCTCGCCTGGATCGCTTGCGGTGAAACTCCATCCAAAATTCGCGACTTGAGGGAAGATGTGGAAATTGGATTGCGGGTCACCAGTTGGTTGATCAATCGTGCACACCGTCAGCTCAAAATCATTGACTGCAACATACGGAGTGGGCCACAGGTCCTGGTCTAAGTCTTTCAACGCGATGCCGCGCCCCATAGCCGCCAGGGATGATGGAAAGGGGGTTTCCGCAAGGTAAAACAAGCGCTTTGCCAGAGTTGGAATCAATATCTCGCGGCGGAAAACCTCTTGTGAGTCAAGCCCGCCGTGTTTATCCCGAACGGGTGGGCGTGTTCCAAAAGCAGCGTTGGCAAACCATACCGCTGTCTCAAGGCCGCTGTCATTCTTGAATACACGAAAGTTTTGCAAGAACCGTGACCCAAACCCAGTGCCCCAAGCCCCCATCCACGTAGTGGAGTTGCTTCCCCCCGGTTCCAGACTGTCGTTCACGCCCTTGGACCCGTCAAGATCATTCATGTTAATGAAGCTATTACTTGAAATTTGAGCCAAACCGTGCTCAAGTGCGACGACTCCCCGATTGTTCAGATAACTGATTACATTCTGGGCAAGGGGACTGTCGCCAAGATTTTGAATTTCGCCGAAAGAACCGACGTTTGATTGAAATCCAGTTGGAACGAGCTCTTCCAAGAAGACCTCGTCCATCTCGAAGAAACTCTTTGGCAACTTCAACTGTTTGATTCGTTCTTTCACCGAGATCGGCATCAGAGAATCGCCGAACCAGGTTTCGGCGTTTCCAGCAGTCATCGCGAGCGACGCTTGATGCCAATTGGCATTTGTACTCTCCGCAAAAGTTGCTGGCCCAAAGGCCGCTGGGTCTTTGCGTTCCGGTCCAGGACCGCTTGTTCCCCCAGGTCCTTTGCCGCCGCCCACGCCATTTTCCGAAGAGGAGCCTCCGCCAAGCCCGCTTGAATTTTTCGGCAGATCAGCCATCGACTTTTCCCTCCAGTTCCACGATCAACAACTCACTTCAGAGCATAATGGGCTTGAGTTTTATTCACAACGAATCGTCGAGGCACGATCTCCCCGCGTTTTTTCGCGGCCGCATCCGGATCCCGCGCCGCTCCCCCGCCCGCACCCGCGACAAAAGGGGTTTCGGAAAGATTCCGAGAAAAAGTCATGCATGATATTCTCAACTGACAACCGTTAGGACTTTGGAAGCAAAATGACCAGCACCTCAGAAATCAAAAAAATAATTCTTTCGGACTTTGCGTCGGTGGAACATGGAGACGAGTATTGGGTACTTGTCCCATTGGAATATGACCAAAAAATCATGATCTTTGTCCGAGTTGAAAAAGATTATGTTCAGGTCTCTGCGCCATTTGCGTTGCCAAGCGAGATTAATGCCGAACAAGCAGTCGCAGCGAACTTTTCGTTTTTTGGAATTGGTCGGGATGAAGATTGGTGGTATTTACGCCATGCTGCGCCGATTGAATACTTGGATCGCGATCAACTTGACTTAATGTTTACGGTCGCCTCATCTTTAGCTTTTGCTTTGGCATCTACACTTGGCCAGCGGGAAAACGTAACGTCCTAATTCGATCCTCCGAGGTTTCGCTTTCTCGCCATTTATTTCTATGCCCGGCTGCAAAAATGTCAGCTACGCGGCGGATCGTTTAGAACTCGTCGAAAAAACGTAAAGCTCACTCGTGGATCGTGGCGGCGCGTGCACTAACGTCTACTAACGCGCGGTATTCCGCGGTATCTCACGGTAAACTAGAAAAGTGAAAAACCGCGGAAACTAGCGGTAAAACGAGATAACTCAATAGGTACACGAGGGGTTTCTGGCAGACTTCCAAACTGATTACGCGGGTTCGATTCCCGTCATCCCCTCCACCTATCTTGCCAAACGCCTCTATGCGTTTTCTGTCCGTCAATTCTGTGGTTTGCGTCGGGCGTAGACGATTGGAATAGTCGTGCACCCGCGCGCGTCCGCGAGGAAAAAGATTCTGAGAAGCGGAGCGACTTCAACAGAGTGGGGGTTGCTTAACTCACCCCCAAAGGCTAACTTTGCGAAAGAAGAGAAAAATCCTCGCAATTTACCCGATTAGGAGTGCGCCTTGTCCGAGAATTCGACTGATCCAAAACTCCCAAATGCTGAAGCCAATACCAGCGGCGCAAAAACTCGCGATTTGCGGCCTTGGTTCCAAAAAAAGCGATTCATCATCCCCGGGGCCTTGGTCGCAATCATCGCATTTTCGTCGGCGGCTAACACTGGAAATTCTGACGCTCCAACGTCAATTTCGCCGGATTCTTCGTCGACTGATACTTCCTCAACTGACGGCGCAATCGCCGAGCCCACCACTGAGGACACTTACGCCAACGAAACAGCAGCCCAGCAAAATGCGCGGGAGTCCGCGGAAAGCTACTTAGAATACTCAGCATTTTCTCGATCGGGATTAATCTCACAACTCGAATACGAACAGTTCGAGACTGCCGACGCTGAATATGCCGTCGATGTTTTGGACGTCGATTGGGACGAGCAAGCCGCAAAAAGCGCAATTAGCTACCTTGACTATTCTGCATTCTCTGAATCCGGGCTGATTGGTCAACTCGAGTACGAAGGCTTTACAGAAAAGCAGGCCACCTACGGCGTGAGCGTTTCCGGCGCCGATTGGAACGAACAGGCGGCGAAAAGTGCCGAGTCTTATTTGGATTCTGGTTCGTTCTCGCGGGGCAGCCTGATTGACCAACTCATCTATGAAGGGTTTTCAGAGTCTCAAGCAACATTTGGTGTCACAGAGGCCGGACTTTAGCCTCGGGAGTGAATCCTCGCCCAATTGGGACACCACTGATTACGCGGGTTCGATTCCCGTCATCCCCTCCATACCTACAGGCGGACAAGACCCCGCCCGCACCACGGGAGGCGACAGCCCCTACTCGACGGCCACAAAGGCGTCCTAGGCACCTAGGTTGAACTCTGACTAGGGCGGTCCCCTCACCTACTTGATTTCCCGGGCGGGACGAGGGTACAGTGAGCACAGGGCACTGCTAACAGTGTCAAGATTTACCCCCCGACGTTAATCCTGGTCGTAAGCTCCGACATATTCGGAGGGCTGGGGTTTCAGGCCACGGCGTCCCTACCGAGTGTTGAGGATTGCCAAATGGTTAAGTTGTTTCGTGTGGGTGTCGCTCTTTTTCTGACGCTGATTTGCGTGAGTTCTTTTGTTTCTGTTTCGACAGTTTCTCCCGCGTGGGCTGTCGATAGCTGGACCCAGGTGGGTAGCGACATTGATGGTGAGGCTGCGGGGGATACTGCGGGCCAGTCGGTGTAATTCAGTTCCGACGGGTCCCGCGTCGCAATCGGTGCACCATATAGCTCCGATGCTGGGCTTTATGCTGGGCAGGTGCGCGTCTATGACTGGACCGGTAGCACATGGGCCCAAGTAGGAAGCGACATTAATGGTGAGGCTGCTGGGGATACTGCGGGACGGTCAGTGTCGTTGAGTTCCGATGGGTCCCGCGTCGCAATCGGTGCACGCAATAACGACGGTGGTGGGCTTGATGCTGGGCAGGTGCGGGTGTATGAACTAAGCGGCGGCGTATGGGGCCAGTTAGGTAGCGACATTGATGGTGAGGCTACGTACGACACGTCGGGATATTCAGTGTCGTTGAGTTCCGATGGGTCCCGCGTCGCAATCGGTGCAACCAATAACGACGGTACTGGAGCTAATGCTGGGCACGTGCGGGTGTATGGCCTGAGCGGTGGAGCATGGGCCCAAGTAGGAAGCGACATTGACGGTGAGGCTGCTGGCGATCTTTCGGGAATCGCAGTGTCGATAAGTTCCGATGGGACCCGCGTCGCAATCGGTGCAGTAGGTAACGCCGGTACTGGATCTTATCCTGGGCATGTGCGGGTGTATGGCCTGAGCGGTGGAGCATGGGCCCAAGTAGGAAGCGACATTAATGGTGAGGCTGCTGGCGATCGGTCGGGATATTCAGTGTCGTTGAGTTCCGACGGATCCCGAGTCGCAATCGGTGCACCCCAAAACGCCGGTACCGCATCTGATGCGGGACACGTGCGGGTTTATGACTTAACCAGCGGCGGCGGCATTACGTCGGAGCCGCGTAGCCTTACGGTGTCAAAGAAATTGGCTTCCGAGAGGAAATTGGCGTGGAAGGCACCCAAGAGCCTCAACGGAGGGTCGATCACGGATTACATCATTCAGTACCGGGTCAACAAAACGACCCTATGGTCAACCTTCACCGACGGCATCTCGACGAACCGCACGGTGAAGATCACGGGATTGGCAAGAAACGTGAAATATCAGTTCCAGGTCTCCGCACGCACCTCGGGGGGCGACAGCCCTTATTCGAAGGCCACCTAGGCGTCCTAGGCGCATCGGGTAGGCCCTCGCCTAATTGGAAAACCACTGATTACGCGGGTGTGAATCCCGTCATCCGCTCAAAAATCAAGGCCTGCTATTGAGGCGTCCAGCGCACTCCTCCAGCGCGGCACTCTTGCGCGAACCCGTCACAAAAAAGTTTTCAACAACTCGTTCGAACTCTGGACTAGAACGAATTCGCGCGATAACATTTTCTTGTGCTTTTTCTGCAAACTTTAAGGACAAACATGAACTTAGCTGCTCCGCGTAATGCGCTATCACTTGCCGCAGTTTCGTTGATGATTGCAGCCCTTGGGTCTCCTCCAGTTTCCGCCGCCCCTGTTGTGGTGGACACCATTAGCGTTGGCAGCGGACCCTATTCAGTTGCGTTCAGCCCCAACGGCAAAAAAGCGTTCGTCGCAAACGCCGAAGGCGACTCCGTGTCTGTGATCACGGTGTTGACGGGTAACGCGACGGGCACGATTAGCGTTGGCGATGGCCCGACATCGGTAGCGGTCAACCCCACCGGACAAAAGGCGTACGTCGCAAATCAGGAGGGCAACACCGTGTCCGTGATCAGGGTGACAACCGGCACCGTAATGGACACAATTAGCGTTGGTGATGTCCCGAGCTCTGTGGCGTTCAGCCCCAACGGCAAAAAGGCCTACGTCGCAAACTTCGGAGCCGGCACCGTGACCGTTATCAAGGTGTTGACGGGTAATGTGACGGGCACGATTAGCGTTGGAGATGCCCCGACCTCGGTGGCGTTCAGCCCCAACGGTATAAAGGCGTACGTCGCAAACTCCGGCGACGACAACGTGTCCGTCATCAAGGTTTCAACGGGTAACGTGACCGACACAATTAGCGTTGGTGATAACCCAGGGTCGGTGGCGTTCAGCCCCAACGGGAAAAAAGCGTACGTCGTAAACTACGCGAACGACACAGTGTCCGTGATTACGGTTGCCACGGGTAACGTGACCGACACAATTAGCGTTGGCGATGGCCCGCAATCAGTGGCATTTAGCCCCAACGGCAAAAAGGCGTACGTCACGAACCGATTCGACGACACAGTGTCCGTGATTACGGTTGCCACGGGTAACGTGACGGACATAGTGGGCGTTGGTGAACGCCCGCAATCAGTGGTTTTCAGCCCGAACGGTCAAAAGGCGTACGTTACAAACCGCTCCGACGACACAGTGTCCGTGATTGAGTAACGTTTAGTGGCTTGACGTTTACCCGCGTTTTTTGGTGGGCATCTCCACATCCCGTGTCGTTCCCCGCCCGCACAAACAGCGACAAAAAGGTTGGGAAAAAGAGGCTTGACCTTCCGACTCGAGCGGTGTCGCAGACCAGGAAAGATCTCACCCCCTATCTTTCCGGGCGGGACGAGGCTATCGTGAAGAAAGCGCACTTCTGAAAGTGTCAAGATTTACCCCCTGACGTTAATCCTGGTCGTACGCTTCGGCATATTCGGAGGACTGGGGTTTTAGGCCACGGCGTCCCTACCCAGTGTTGAGGATTGCTAAATGGTTAAATTGTTTCGTGTGGGTGTCGCTTTTTTTCTGACGCTGATTTGCGTGGGCTCTTTTGGTTTTGCTTCGACAGTTTCTCCCGCGTGGGCTGTCGGTACTTGGACCCAGGTGGGTAGCGACATCGATGGTGAGGCTGTTGATAATTGGTCGGGTCAGTCGGTGTCGTTCAGTTCCGATGGGTCCCGCGTCGCAATCGGTGCACCAGGTAACACCGGTGGTGGGTCTTATAGAGGGCAAGTGCGGGTGTACAACCTGACCGCTGGCGCCTGGGTCCAGGTGGGTAGCGACATTGACGGTGAGGCTGATTGGGATAAGTCGGGATCTGCAGTGTCGTTGAGTTCAGACGGGTCCACCGTCGCAATCGGTGCACGAACTAACACCGGTGGTGGCCTTTCTGTGGGGCATGTGCGGGTGTATAAACTGACCCTTGGCGCCTGGGGTCAGTTAGGTGCTGACATTGACGGTGAGGCTGATTACGATGAGTTTGGATATTCAGTGTCGTTGAGTTTAGACGGGTCCACCGTCGCAATCGGTGCACCAGCTAACGACGGTGGAGGTTTAGGTAATTCTGGGCAAGTGCGGGTTTATGGCTGGACCGGTACCGCATGGGCACAGGTAGGTGCCAACATTAACGGTGAGGCTGCTGGCGATAGGTCGGGCGCTTCAGTGGAGTTGAGTTCAGACGGGTCCATCGTCGCAATCGGTGCACGAAATAACGGCCCTGCTTTCGCCTACCGTGGTCATGTGCGGGTGTATGAACTCACCAGTGGCGCCTGGGGCAAAGTAGGAGCCGACATTGACGGTGAGGCTGATGACGATCAATCGGGATTTTCAGTGTCGTTGAGTTCAGACGGGTCCACCGTCGCAATCAGTGCACCATATAACGACGGTACTGGCAGTAATGCTGGACATGCGCGGGTCTATGACCTGACCGCTGGCGCCTGGACCCAAGTAGGCAGCGACATTAATGGTGAGGCTGCTGGCGATTATTCCGGATCTTCGGTGTCGTTGAGTTCCGACGGATCCCGAGTCGCAATCGGTGCATTTAGTAACGGAGGTAATGCTGGACACGTGCGGGTGTATGACCTGACCGCTGGCGCCTGGACCCAAGTAGGCAGCGACATTAATGGTGAGTCTGGTGGCGATTATTCGGGTGTAGTGTCGTTGAGCTCCAGCGGATCCCGCGTCGCAATCGGTGCACAAACCAACGACGGTGCTGGAGCTTACGGAGATGATGTTGGGCATGTGCGGGTGTATGAACTAAGCAGCGGCGGTGGCGGTGGCGGTGGCGGTGGCGGCGGCAGCGGGATTACGTCGGAGCCACGTAACCTTAAAGTTTCAAAGTCCGGGTGGAAGTTGGCGTGGAAGGCACCCAAGAGTCTCAACGGAGGGACGATCACGGATTACGTCATTCAGTACCGGGCCGCCAGAACGACCCTATGGTCAACGTTCACCGACGGCACCTCAACGAGCCGCACGGCAACGGTCACGGGATTGACGAAAAACGTGACTTATAAGTTCCAGGTCTCCGCGCGCACCTCGGGGGGCGACAGCCCCTTTTCGAAAGCCAAATAGGCGACCGAGGCGCCCGATACGCGGGGTAGACGACGCAGGTTTTGCCAGTTCCTCTAAAGTTCGGCAAATGGAATTACTCCGTCGGGACCTACGAATATAAGGTCTGCGGGCTGCCCAACATCAATCGTCGTCCGGGCCGAGGCCTTGATTGCTTGACTGCGGGTCAACGCTTCCTCCGGGTGCCACGCCGGTCGGCCGTCAGCAGTGCGCGCAGTCGCCATCTCGATTGTGTGCCAGGGGTCGAGCGGTGCAACAGGAGCATCGGACCCGAGAATCAGTTTGACTCCCGCATCAAGGAACGACTTCATCGGGTACGCATACGAGACGCGGTCGCCCCAGAGTTTCTCGGCGACGTCGCGATCGTCGACGGCGTGCGCCGGTTGGATGCTGGCGGTCAGTCCAAGTTTCGCCATGCGGTGAACGTCCTCGGGAAGGACCATTTGCGCGTGTTCGATACGTCCGGCGACACCGACCTTCTCAAACGTGTCAATGACGACGGTGTTCGCCTTGTCGCCTATCGCGTGAAGGGCAGCGGTGACTCCGTGTTCAGTTGCCTCGCGCACCAGCCGTTCGAGTTCTGTCAACTCGGTGTTGAGAACACCGGTCGAGGCTTCCCCTTCGTACGGTGCGTGCATATAGGCGGTCCGAGTGTTGATGGCACCGTCTGTGATGACCTTGAGAAAACCCATCTCGACCCGACCGCCGACTGAATCGCCGGTTCGCAATTCACGCTCGAACGCTTCGTGGATGCGCTCGGGGTACAGGCTCGCTCGAACCTTGATGAGGTCAATTCCAATCGCAATGCGACGATCCCAATCCGTCAGGCTTTCCATCTCGAAACTCGTGATGCCCACAATTCCCTGAGCCTTAGCCGCGGTGAACGACTCGGCGATGAGACCGTCCATCACCTCGTCGTCAATGTCCGACATGCGAGCGAGAATTCGGAACGCGTCATGTTCAACCAGAATTCCCGAATCCCCCGCGATGTCGACGACATCGAAATGGCGGGCGGCGACCGAATTCACCCACACGGAATGGACGTCCATGCTGAAGGCAACGACGGGCATTGTTGTGCTGACCGCGTCGAGAGCAGACATCCGAGGGGCGTCAGACCACAACGCCCAGCGCAGACCGTGACCGACAATCGCCTCAACACCGTCGGTGGGGTGTTTCCGCAGAATCTCGACGACGGCGTCCGAGTCATCGGCGGGCAGAAGGTTTGCACGCGTGCGCATCTGCGCCCACGAGCGAATGTGAACGTGTTCGTCCCACAGCCCGGGAAGAACCTCGTCGCCCTCGGCGTCAAAATCGCCCGAATGAAAGCCACCCGTGGCGGGGATGATCGCAGTGATCACACCATTCGACACCTCGATGTCAATCAAGACACCGTGGTCGAGAGCGTTTCGAATCATCATGCGGTTACCCCCTGGCAGGTCGGACAGAAGTACAGCTTGCGTGCTTCCATGATGTCTAACACGATGGCGGTTCCACAAATGCGACACGGTTCACCGGCACGTCGATAAACCCAGTGTCGATCCGCGCGATTCGCGAGGGCGGCGCGTTTTCGGGAGGGCGTGAGCCCGTCCATCGTTAGCATCTGCCCCGTCGTCACTCCGATTGTGAGGAGCCCCACCCAGTCGGTCCAGAGCGCACGAAGGGTTTCGTCCGGCAATGTGTTTGCCGCCAGATAGGGATTGAGTCGAGCCCGAAACAACATCTCGGCGCGATACACATTCCCGATCCCCGCAACGACCTTTTGATTCATGAGCGCGCGTCCGATGGGAGTCCCGGTTCGCTTCGCCCGCGCTAGAAAGCGTTCTTCGCCCTTCCTGTCGACGAGCGGGTCAGGGCCGAGGTCATCCAGAATCTCTGTCACCCGCGCCGGGCCGACCACCTCACACACGGTCGGTCCGCGCAGGTCGGCGACGGCATCGACCGTGAGAATTCGAACCCGAACCTGTCCGATGGGGTCGGGAGGGAAGGTGCCGGTCTGGGCACCAACGATGTCGTGCTCGCCCATGCGAAGCCTCGTGCGTCTCGGTGCCCCAATCGATGCGAGTGAGTCCTCGTGTGCGCCGACCACCGTGCCACGACCCGCGGTCTGACCCATTCCTCCGCCCGCAGCCGACACGGTGTCATCCACCTGCACCGCCCCCGCGAAGTCCCAAGCGCCATAAATACCGAGGTGAACGTGCAGCGAATCATCCGTATCAAACTCGAGAAACAGGTGCTTACCGACCGCATACGAGCGAACGATAGTGCGCCCGTCGATCAGGGCGGCATCGCCGAATCGTCCCTGCGGGCTCGAAATTCGGCACGACGACCCGACAAAATGACGAGCGAACTGGTCCGCGATGCGGTGAACGGAATGTCCCTCGGGCATGGCTAATCGATGACGAAGCCGGCGATATCGCCCGTCGTCTCGTATTCCAAAAATTGGCCGATTCGACGAACATGGCGCTCCTCACCCGAAAAAGGAGTCGTGAGAAATACGTCGATAAGAGCCATGACTTCGGATGAGGTGTGTTGGCGAGCGCCGATTGCGCACACATTTGCGTTGTTGTGCTCGCGGGCGAGAGCCGCGGTCGCGTTGCTCCACACGAGTGCCGCGCGAATCCCTTCGACCTTGTTCGCGGCCATCTGTTCGCCATTACCGCTGCCGCCGAAGACGATGCCGAGCGTGTGGATGCCCGCCAGTTCGTCTCGACGAACCGCAAGAGCGGCGTTGATGCAGAAACTGGGGTAATCGTCCAACGGGTCGAATTCGACCGGTCCGTGGTCGACAACGTCGTGCCCGAGGTTTCGGCAGTGCGCCGCAATTTCCGCACTCAATTCCAGGCCGGCGTGGTCGGTCGCGAGATGGATGCGCATGCTCGAAAGTATAGGCGGAACACTTTCAGGGTCGTGGCCGGCACTAGAGAATTGTTAGGGTTACCACGTGGAATTACCGACGAACCAGCCCTCGCGCACCCGAGTTGATATTCAGGTACTCCGCGCGGCAGCTGTTCTAGCCGTGATTCTCGGGCATTTTTGGCCCAACCGGCTCCCTGGGGGGTTCACTGGCGTCGACGTATTTTTCGTCATCTCGGGTTTTCTCATCACCACCCAGATCATCTCTGAAGTTCAACGTTCATCGCGGTTGAACCTCGTCGCGTTTTGGATGCGGCGTATCCGTCGCATCTTCCCCGCCGCGGTTTCGGTTATTGCCGCCGTCGCCATCACGGTTCTGTGGATTGGATCGCCCGACCAATTAGACATCCTCAAGAGACACGTCACGGCATCAGCACTGAGCGCAGAGAACCTATTGTTGTCCTCGGACGCGGTCGATTACAACCATCAAGGCGACACCACCTCCCCACTTCAGCACTTCTGGTCTCTCGCGGTCGAAGAACAGTTCTACCTCGTTTGGCCACTTCTCATCGCCCTTGGATTAGCGCTTACCCGGGTTGCACAGTTGCCGATGGCACGTTTCCTTCGCATCCTGTTGCTCGCAATTTGTGCACTCACGATCGCATCCTTCGTGTACTCGACCGCTCTTGACCACACCAACCCCGCGACGTACTACGACCCGTTGGCTCGCGCGTGGGAATTGGGCGTCGGAGCGGCCATTGCCGTGATCGGAACGACCGAGCTGGCTCGAGTTTCTGCACGAACGCGGCAATGGGCAAGCCTCGGTGCGTGGGTCGTCATAATCGGAGTGACGTTCGTGCCAGGGTTGGAAAACGCGGTGCCCGGGCTAGGAGTTCTGCCGTCGGTGATCAGTACCGGAATTGTGATTATCGCAGCGGCACCAATGACAACTTTCCGTTTCCCGATAGTGGCGAGAGCACTATCGGGGCTCAGATGGTTGGGGGACCGGTCATACTCCGCGTACCTTTGGCACTGGCCGATTCTGATTATGGCGCCAATGGTTATTGGCGCCGACCTAACGTTTTTTCCCAAGGTCGCCGCGCTCGGTCTTATCGTCATCGTTTCGACGCTCAGTTTTCGGTTCATCGAGCAGCCATTCCGTTCGACGACGGCGACCGTGGTTCGTCGGCCCATCTATCTCGCGACTCTGTCCGCTTCGCTGACCGTCCTTCTCATCGTCGGAACGACGGTCGCAACGGACAACGCGACGAAAGGCCTGGACGCGGCGAGTGCGGCCAATCTAATTCCGCCGCCCTCTGTCTCATCCCCCGATATCGTCACGCCCACACATCCGCCGGTGCAGCCGTTCTGTGGCGGCGCAGGCGCTGCGGTGTTCGAATGCCCGCCATCGACGGCAGTCCTCTTCGACACAAATTCCCTCCCATCATTTCCTCCCGAGACACCAACCTGTGTCCCTTTGATCAATGCAAATTATTTTGACTGCATCCTCGGTGACGTGAATGCTCGAAACGCGGTGGTGGTGGTTGGTGATTCACATGCAAAATCGCTCTGGGTGGCGTGGGATGACGTGGGCAAGCGCCTCGGCGTTGCCGTTCACGCCTTCTTTCTGAATGGCTGCCCGTTCGTGGTTGGGCAAGTTGAGCAAGGAAGCAACTGCAGCGAACGTAACGACACCGTGCGAAATCGCCTACTTGCGGGCGAGTTTGCCTTCGCGATTTTGGTTCAATCAGTGGACGATTCTCGCCGAATTCCCGACCCCACAGAGCGAGCGGATTTCGAGTCCACCTACTCGGATCTTGCCTCACACGGTGTGCGATTCGTCGTCGTCAAAGACAGTCCAGGAGTCAGTAAGGCCGCCAGGAATTGCGTGGACTACAACCGCGACGACGCAAGTAGTTGCGTGATGTCACGTGTGACAGGTTTTGAGTTCGACGATCACGCTTTTGATGTCGCACAAGAACTTGGTCTCGACACGATCGATTTCAGCGAGATCTATTGCGACCGCACAACGTGCCCCCTGGTCATCGGTGGGGTGAGCGTTTACCGGGACTCTCGCCACATCACGGCAATTTTTGGAAAAACACTCGGACCGTTCCTGTTTGACGAACTGGCCACTCTCGGCTTTACGACCCTGATTGACTAAGCACGTCAGTATCGCCGGACCTTTTTCTTTCCAACACGCAGGGCCGCTGCACGTCACGGTGTTGCGCAAAACCGTGTTTCGACCGATCGGGCCAACCACTCGGTAGCCGTCGCGGGCCTTCTCGCGGGCTCACAAATCGTTTGTGCCTGTGACGTTCCGCGGGAGCGTTAGATTTGATGTGCACTGTGCACATGAAGGAGTCACCATGCCCGGAGAAAACCTGACCCGCGTCGAAGCGATAGAACGAGCGAGCGTCATTCGAACAGAGTCATACGCGGTTCGCCTTGATCTGACGACCTCTGCTACTACGTTCCGCTCGCACACAACAGTGTCGTTCGGTGCAGAACCCGGCACGTCCACCTTCATCGACGCAATCACCGCACAGGTTCTCGCTGTGACACTCAACGGTGTGGACCTCGACCCGGGGACCGTGTCGGACGGTGTTCGAATCCGACTCGACGATCTCGCCGCCGAGAACGTTCTCGTCGTTGACGCGGACATGTTCTATGTCAACACGGGCGAAGGGCTCCACCGCTTTGTCGACCCCGTCGACAGCAAAGTGTATTTGTATTCCCAGTTCGAAGTACCTGACTCGAGACGAGTCTTTGCTGCGTTCGAACAACCGGACCTCAAGGCGACCTTTGACTTCGAGGTTGTGGCGCCCACTGACTGGGTTGTCGTGTCGAACTCTCCCACCCCTGTTCCCGTCGTCGACGGAGCATCGGCGACGTGGACCTTCCCGCAGACCCCACGGATTTCGTCGTACATCACCGCGATCGTCGCGGGCCCGTACGTCGCGCATCACGATCAACTCACGTCGTCGGACGGACGGACGATTCCCTTGGGCATCTACGTTCGGCAGTCTCTCGCCGAATTCCTGGATTTCGACTACATCTTTGACATCACCAAAAAGGGGTTCGAATACTTCGAACGCGAGTTCGCCGTCCCCTATCCGTTTGAGAAGTATGACCAACTCTTTGTTCCCGAATTCAACGCGGGCGCGATGGAGAACGCGGGATGCGTGACTTTCACCGAGGTATACGTGTTCCGATCCAAGGTGACGGACGCGGTTCGCGAACGTCGAGTCGTCACGATCTTGCACGAACTCGCGCACATGTGGTTCGGTGACCTTGTCACGATGAAGTGGTGGAACGACCTCTGGCTCAACGAATCATTCGCCGAATGGGCATCGACGATTGCAACTGCGGAAGCGACCGAGTGGACGCACGCGTGGGCAACGTTCCAGGTATCCGAGAAATCGTGGGCGTATCGCCAAGACCAATTGCCGTCGACTCACCCCATCGTGGCGACCATCAACGACCTCGAGGACGTCCAAATCAACTTCGATGGAATCACTTATGCCAAGGGCGGCTCGGTGCTCAAGCAACTCGTTGCCTATGTCGGTCGCGAAGCGTTTTTCGCCGGAGTCACGAACTATTTCCACGCCAACGCCTGGAAGAACGCGGAACTCGCTGACCTATTGCGCGAACTTGAGAAGACCAGCAAACGTGATCTCGCAACGTGGTCGGCGAAGTGGCTTGAAACCGCCGGCGTCAACACCCTGACGCCCGAGATTGTCACCGACGATGACGGAATCATCACGTCGTTCGATATCGTCCAGACCGCGATCTCGGACTACCCGACGATTCGCCCACACCGGCTTGCCGTCGGGATTTATGGGTTCCGCGGAACCGAACTTGTTCGCACCCAACGGGTGGAACTCGACATCGACGGCGAGCGCACAGCGGTGGCCGAGCTGATCGGCGCACACCGCGGCGCATTAGTGCTCGTGAACGATGACGACCTCGCGTACGCAAAGATTCGACTTGACGACGAGTCATTGGCAATCGCGATCGACCACCTTTCCGACATCGCCGACCCGCTCGCACGCGCGTTGGTGTGGGGAAGCGCCTGGGATTCGACCCGCGACGCCGAGATGGCACCGAGTGACTTTGTCGACCTCGTGTTGGGGAACATCGCGACCGAGACCGAGTCCACGACGGTGCGGACCGTCCTCGCGCAACTCGCCACGACGGCTCGAATGTATGTCTCACCCGACCGCAAGGAAAACACGATTCGCCGGATCGCCGACTCGATGCTCGAACTCGCCGAGAACGCCGAACCGGGTTCAGACCAGCAGTTCCAGTTCCTACGGACGTTTGCATCGATGGCCGATACGGCGGCACATGCCGTGGTCCTCGGCTCAATCCGCTCAGGAGAACGAGCCATTCCGGGTATCACCATCGACACCGATCTTTCCTGGGACCTGCTCGAAGGCATGGTCTTGGCGGGCGGAGCGGGCGAGGCCGACATCGCCGCAGCGCAGGCTGCCGATAACACCTCGAACGGCCAGCAGGCGGCCGCCCGTGTTCGCGCAACGATTCCGACAGTTGAAGCCAAGCGGGCAATCCTTGAAACAATGCGTGACGACGCCACCATCGCGAATTCACTGTGCGATCACTATGCGCGCGGCTACACCCACGTCAACGACGCCTCGGTGTTCGACGGCCTCGACACCGCGTATTTTGATGCGATACAGAATGTGTGGGATTCACGCACATTCAAGATCGCCGAATACTTTGCCATTGGGCTGTATCCCTCGGTCATGGCGAACACGCGCCTCGCCTCAGCCACCCGCTCATGGCTCGACAGCAACGAATCGGCTCCGTCGGCGCTCCGTCGTATTGTCATCGAGGGCCTGGCGACGGTGGACCGTGCCCTGGCGGCACAACGACGTGATGCCGAGGTCATTCGGTGACCACCTGGACGGAAGTCACCGCGTTCCTCGGATCAAACGCAACGGTGTTTCGAATCCTCGCGATTCTGTTCGGGGCGGTCATCGTCCGGCTCATTGTCGTGATGACCATCAATCGCGTCATCGCTCGCGTTGTCGCCGAGGACGTCACCCCGAGCCCCCGCACCACCGCCAAAACCCAGAACGCACGGTTGGCGGGGCGTACCCAAACGCTGGGCTCTGTCCTGCAGTCGTTTGCGAACTGGGCCGTCGGAGCGGTTGCCCTCATCCTTGTTCTCGGTGAGTTGGGGTTCGAGATCACCGCGATTGTTGCCAGCCTGGGAATCCTCGGAGCCGGTATCGCACTCGGTGCGCAAGATGTCATCCGCGACATTTTCAATGGCATTTTCATGGTGTTCGAAGACCAAGTGGGAGTTGGTGACAAAGTCGACCTCGGTGATGTCAAGGGGGTTGTCGAAGAAGTGACGATTCGTATCACCAAGGTTCGCGACGCGAAGGGCGTGTTGTGGTTCGTGCGCAACGGTCAGATTCAGCGCGTTGCTAACTTCGATCACAAACGTCGATGAGTGACGACTTTTTCGAGGCGATCGGTGGGCACGCCGCCTTCGATCGAATCGTTCGGCACTTTTACGAGGGCATCAAGACCGACGAGATTCTTCGGCCGATGTATCCCGACGATCTGGACGGAGCAGTGTGGCGTCTCACCGCGTTCCTCGAACAGTATTGGGGCGGTCCGACCAGTTATTCCGATGAACGCGGCCACCCGCGCCTGCGTGCACGGCACGCCGGCTTTCGTATCGACGATGTCGCGCGCGATCGCTGGCTGCTCCACATGACGACGGCTGTCGACTCGGAATCGTTGTCTCCGTTGCACCGCGGAACTCTCATGGACTATCTCGACCGCGTCGCGCACGCGATGGTCAACACGATGAGCGATGTGGATCGGGGCGACCGCCCGGAACTGTAGTTATCAGTCCTCGTCGAGAATGACGGGAGTGTGCTTGGCGAGAATCTCGCCACGAGTCGACGACAGACGGATCCACGGTTCTTTCGTCGAGATGTCCATCACCTTGTCCCCGAAGAAGCCCAGCGTTTCTGCCGCGAGAGCAACACCGGCCGGTAAGCCGAGTGAGTCATTGATGGTCGCACCCCACACCTGCGATCGATACGAACGAACGACCTGTTCTTCCGCGTTGTTCGGAACTTTGCGCTTGATGATTTTCATGCCCTCTCGAACCACAGCCTGCAGGTCGGTCGCGCCGATCTTGCCCAAGGTTTCCCATCCGGTTTGAGGAGGGAGCGGGATTTTCCAGCGCACGGATGGTGCTTCCATCGGCATTGTCACAACAAAACCCGTTTCGGATTCTTCCGCGTTCTCAAATCGAGCCCGGAGCGAATCGATGGGGACAACGATGTCGAACTTTGCCTCGAGGGCAAGCTCCGCACCGCGCATGCCCAAAACGGTCGGCGTGGTGTCGTTTAGTCCCCGCGGCGCGAGAACATGCACCCAGACCACAACGAGGTTTCCCTTCGCGACCAATCGGACCGCGGAATTATCGACGAGCCCCGACCGATCGATGAACGTCGCGAGGTCGCTAATCGGCTCGCGAGACGTGAAAGTCAGCGAAATGCTCTTAGCGACCGCCATTAGTCGCGCGTTAACTTCCGATAGGTCGAACGGTGTGGTTTGGCCGCGTCGGCACCAAGGCGCTCCACCTTGTTCGTTTCATAGGCCTCAAAGTTGCCTTCGAACCAATACCAGTTCGACGGGTCATCTGCGGTTCCCTCGTAGGAAAGGATGTGTGTGGCGATGCGATCGAGGAACCAGCGATCGTGGGTGATGACCACCGCGCATCCGGGGAATTCGAGAAGGGCGTTCTCGAGAGACGACAGCGTTTCGACATCAAGGTCGTTGGTCGGTTCGTCGAGGAGGAGGAGGTTTCCGCCCTGCTTGAGTGTCAACGCGAGGTTGAGGCGGTTGCGTTCTCCGCCCGAGAGAATTCCCGCTTTTTTCTGCTGATCGGGGCCCTTGAAACCGAAAGTCGAAACGTAGGCGCGCGACGGAATCTCGACGTTTCCGACCTGGATGACGTCGAGGCCTTCGGACACGACCTCCCAAACGTTCTTGTTCGGATCGATTCCCGTGCGGGACTGGTCGACATACGACAGTTTGACGGTTTCACCGACCTTGAGCGACCCGGAATCGAGCGGCTCGAGCCCGACGATGGTCTTGAACAAGGTCGTCTTGCCCACACCGTTCGGGCCAATGATTCCGACGATTCCGTTTCGTGGGAGCGAGAACGACAAGTTGCCGATCAACACACGATCGCCAAATCCCTTGGTGACTTTTTCTGCCTCGAGGACCACGGCACCAAGCCGCGGGCCCGGCGGGATCTGAAGTTCTTCGAAGTCGAGTCGCTTGGTGCGCTCGGCTTCCGTCGCCATCTCTTCGTAACGCGCCAGACGAGCTTTGGATTTCACCTGACGGCCCTTGGCGTTCGAACGAACCCAGTCGAGTTCCTCGGCGAGGCGCTTCGCGAGCTTGGCGTCTTTTTTCCCTTGCACCTCGAGTCGTTCCGACTTCTTTTCGAGATACGTCGAATAGTTGCCCTCGTAGGGATAAAGCCGCCCGCGGTCGACTTCGGCGATCCACTGCGCAACGTGGTCGAGGAAGTACCGGTCGTGAGTGATCGCGATGACGGCGCCGGGGTATTTGGCGAGGTGCTGTTCGAGCCACAAGACGCTCTCGGCATCGAGGTGGTTGGTTGGCTCGTCGAGAAGAAGAAGGTCAGGCTTTTCGAGCAACAATTTACACAGCGCGACGCGTCGCTTTTCACCACCCGACAAGACTCCGATTTCGGAATCCGACGGCGGGCACCGAAGCGCATCCATTGCCTGCTCGAGTTGCGAATCAAGGTCCCATGCGTCGGCATGGTCGATGGCTTCTTGGAGTTCACCCATCTCGGCAAGGAGCGAATCGAAATCCGCGTCCGGTTCGCCCATGAGGAGTGAAATCGCGCTGAATCGCTCGAGTTTGTCGTACATGCCACGAACCCCGTCTTGCACGTTCTCGAGTACCGAGCGCGTTTCGTCGAGTTCGGGCTCTTGCATCAGAATTCCGACGGAATAACCGGGTGACAACTGCGCTTCGCCATTCGACGGCGTGTCAAGACCCGCCATAATCTTGATGATTGTGGACTTTCCCGCACCGTTCGGGCCCACCATGCCGATCTTGGCGCCAGGGAAGAACGACATCGTCACGTCGTCAAGAATGAGTTTTTCGCCCACGGTTTTACGTGCGCGGACCATCGTATAAATGAATTCAGCCATAGTTCTTACCAATCGATGCTTCTGGTGGTCCCGACGAGGCAGCCACCAGTCTTGAGGGCACTCTCAATTGAAGAGAAATACTCTCGTTCGTTCGTTCGTTGACCGATGAGGCACGACCGCTTTATCTGAACGGCCACAATCACGGAATCTGCCGCGAGCTTTGTTTTCGTCAAGTCTTCGGTGACCTGGATTGATTTCTTCTCAAAGCCCGCGCTGACGAGCGAATCAACGAGCGCTTTACCCGGTTGCTGTTGGTCACTCGTCGCAACCGCCGACAGCGCCCAATCGAAATAGGCTTTGTTGTCCTGCGCATCGCCGTCCGGCAGGAAAACGGGCGCTGGTGCGGCCGATACGGTCGGGGTTGGCGTCGACGTCGCTCCTGGCGTGGCGTTCGGAGCGAGAGAACAACCACCCAGAGCGAGGGACATGACCGTCGTCGCGACAAGGACAAACGTGCGCGCGGTCATTCCCCCATTCTAGGTCAGCGCGAGTCGTCGGGTCAGACCACAGCGACCGCTCCGGCGGGCGCGGGTTCGGTGTCACTTTCCGATTGGATTGTCGACGAGTCGGCGCCCAGGGCGACCAATCGCGTAAACACCGCGGTCCCCCAAAACAAGTCATGCCCGAGCGTTTCGGCCTCGATTTCGACATTGGTTCCCGTCCGATCGTCGGTTTGCCAGTCACGAACGCGCAAGCGGCCCGACACGACGATGCGGTCTCCTTTGGACAGTGAGGGAACCGCGTTGATGGCGAGTTGACGAAATGCCGTGACGGTGTACCAATTGGTAGACGTGTCAACCCACGCCGAGGCCGCCTTGTCGAAACGTCGCTGTGACGATGCGAGCCGGAAGCTCGTGATCGGAAGTCCTTCGCTCGTGACAACGTGCCGTGGCGTCGTTGCGATGAGCCCGGTGATGGTGAGGGTGTCGCTCATGTGTCTCCTTTGTTGTGTGGACGGCGCCGGACGTCCCAACCTGCGACCGGCGCCTCCAACGAGGATGTCCCGAACGCCACTGGAGCACGCTGAGAAACCCCCGCTCCGTGGACAACCGCTCGGACGGGCGATGTGTGCAGAAGCTACACGGTCAGATATTGCGCGAAGCCGGAGCGCACTTTGTTGACCTTAGGGACGGCCACCGCGAGGCAATAACCCTGTGTCGGGTTCTTGGCGAAGAAATCCTGGTGGTAGTCCTCGGCCGGGAAAAACTCGGTGAAGTCGTCAATTGTCGTCACAACGCCACCGCCCCAGGTTTCGTTCGCGCGGTCGCGTGCGACCTCGAACAGTTGACGCTGCTCAGAGTCGGTCGGGAACATCACCGAACGATATTGGGTTCCCACATCGTTTCCCTGCCGGTTCAACTGGCGCGGATCGTGCATGGTGAAAAAGGCATCCAGAATGACGTCGGCGGGGATGACCGCCTCGTCGAAGGTGACGGCGACGACTTCGGCATGGCCCGTCGAACCCGTGCACACCGCCTCGTAACTCGGTGTATCGACGTGCCCGCCCGCATAACCCGACACCACCGAGCTCACGCCACGAAGCACGCGGTACGCCGCGTCGAGGCACCAGAAACAGCCGCCAGCCACATAGAACGTCATCATGCGGTCAGTCTAATCGCGGGGCTAGGCTGTCACCATGACGTATGCCGCAGCACCGAATCGCTACGATTCAATTCCCTATCGCCGATGTGGTCGAAGCGGGTTGCTGCTTCCCCGAATTTCGCTCGGTCTCTGGAACAATTTCGGTGACGATCGAGACTTCGCGGTCCAGCGTGACATCGTGCTTCGCGCATTTGACCTCGGGGTCACTCACATCGACCTCGCCAACAACTACGGACCGCCACCCGGTTCAGCCGAACGAAATTTTGGCAAAATCCTCACCAGCGACCTCAACCCTTATCGGGACGAACTCATCATTTCGTCCAAGGCCGGCTTTGACATGTGGGAAGGACCCTACGGCGAGTGGGGTTCGCGCAAATATCTTCTCGCCTCGCTCGATCAGAGCTTGTCGCGGATGGGACTCGACTACGTCGACATTTTTTACTCACACCGATTCGACCCTGACACGCCGCTGGAAGAGACGATGGGTGCCCTCGCGCACACGATTCACTCGGGTAAAGCGTTGTACGTCGGGATCTCGAACTACGACGAGGACCAGACGCGCCGCGCCTACGCGATCCTGAAAGACATGGGCGTCACGCTTCTCATTCACCAACCGCGATACAACCTCTTTGACCGCCGCCCGGAAGCTGGGTTGTTCGATGCACTGGTGGAACTGGGGGTCGGCGGAATCGTGTATTCGCCGCTTGCGCAGGGTCTCGCAACCGATCGTTACCTGAACGGAATTCCCTCCGACTCTCGAGTGCGCACCGCACAGTGGATTGAGGAAGAACGCATCAACGACGAGTACCTCGAACACGCACGCGCGCTCAACGTCATCGCACTCGAGCGTGGGCAGACGCTCGCTCAGATGGCGTTGACCTGGACGATGCGCCATCCGGGAGTCACGAGCGCGCTCATCGGCGCGAGCAGTGTCGCACAACTGGACGACTCGCTGAAAGCCGCTCACGCGGAACCCCTGACGGATGAGGAACTTGCGGCGATCGAACCACACGCGATCCACCAACTGGTGGGTTCGTGGTCGTAGCCAAACCGCGCGCACTCGTTGGATACATCGCTGCAACAGTCGCCGCCTTCATTTTCGGCGTGAACGGTGTCGTCATCAAACTGCTGATGGACGGCACGGGTATCGACGGGTTCCAGGTCACCTTCCTTCGCGTCGTCGGGGCCGCGGTGCTCATGGGTGCCGTCTTACTCACTCGGGACCCCAACGCCCTTCGAATCACCCGCAAACAAATCGTGCCCCTCCTCGCCATGGGCGTGGTCGGTGTCGCGATGTTACAAGCTACCTATGCAGAGGCGGTTTATCTGCTTCCCATCGGAATCGCTCTGTTGCTGGAATACACCGCGGTCCTCTTCGTGGCGCTCATCGCCCACTTCTTTTTCCGTGAGCACGTCAAGTCCCGAATTTGGGTGTCCATCGTGGCCGTCCTCATCGGGCTCGCTACTGTCGCCGAAGTGTGGAACTCGACCCTCAACGTCGAGGGAGTGTTGTGGGCGTTCGCTGCTTCAGCCTCACTCACGACCTATTTTCTCCTTGGAGAGCGCCAGACCGGGGTGCGGCACCCGATGGCCGTCGGCTTCTGGGGTATGACAGTTGCGAGCGCGTTCTGGGCGTTGTTCAGCGGGTGGTGGACGCTTGACCCCGTAATCTTCACTCGAGTCATCCCCTTCTCGGACGAAGTCGGTGGAATATCGGGTCCCGCGTGGCTTCTGTTGGCGTTCATCGTGGTGCTGGGAACGTTCACGACGTTCACTCTCGGATTATGGTCCATCAGTATTCTCAAGGCCACGCGGTCGGGAATTGTTGCGACCAGCGAAGTGCTCTTCGCTTTTCTCGCCGCCTGGCTTATCCTCGGAGAAACGCTGAATGTGGTGCAACTGGTCGGTGCGGGTATTGTTCTGGTTGGTGTGGTTCTCGCCCAATCGGCTCGCGACAATCGCGCAGTACACAGCGACCTCGCACTCGACACCTCCGAAATCTCTCGACCGAAGGATCCCCGATGACCGATTCACTGCTCGACATCACCGTCCTCACCGCCGATGGCACTGCGACCACGTTGCGGGAACACGCCGGGAAAGTTTTGCTCGTCGTCAATGTCGCATCGCGGTGTGGCCTGTCGCCGCAATACGCCGATCTCGAGGCTCTTCAGCAGAAATACGGCCCCCGCGGTTTCGTCGTTCTGGGCTTCCCGTCGAATCAGTTCTTCCAAGAGTTGTCGTCGAACGACGCCATCGCCGAATACTGCGCGACAAAATGGGGAATCACTTTCCCGATTTTTGACCAGGTGAAAGTCAACGGCAAGAGTCGCTCCCCGCTCTATGCCGAGTTGACGAAGGCGAAGGACGAACGAGGCAGCGCGGGTAACATCCGCTGGAATTTCGAAAAGTTCGTCGTCACGCCCGATCTGCGAGTCTTCCGCTTCCGGCCGACAACAGTGCCGATGGACCCCGCGATCATCGACGCAATTGAATCGAACTTGCCAAAATAGCGTTTTCTGGAAGTGCGCAAAAGTGAGAGACTTTGCGGGTGAGTAAATCCAGCACTGAACGTCGAATCGTCAACGCCGACGGCGAATGGGAACACATTGCGCCATTCCGGGTGCTGTGGATCGCCAAAATCGTCTACAGCGGGCCATTCGAGCTCTTCATCGCATCGGTGATTGCCGTCAATGCGCTGTTTCTTGCGATCCTGACGATGCCCGGAATATCGCTGGGGACGCGGGCGACCGCCATCACCATTGACAACATCGCCATGGGGATCTACGTAGTCGAACTGCTGGTGAGAATCCTGTCGTACGGAAAGAAGCCATGGCACTTCTTCCGCCAAGGTTGGAACATTTTTGATTTCATCGTGGTGGGCCTCGCACCGTTTGCGGCTGGTCAAACAGTGATCCTGCGACTCTTGAGACTTCTGCGCCTGTTGCGAATATTCCGATTCTTGCCCGAAGTGCGGATTCTTTTTGCGTCGATTGTGAAAAGTATTCCGCCACTATTTAGCATGTCCGTGCTGATCGGTCTTCTGTTGTTCCTTTACGGAATGGCCGGGACCTACCTATTCGGGACGGCGCTGTCCGAATCCTGGGGTCATATCGGGCGCAGTCTCAAATCGCTGTTCATTTTGTTGACGCTCGAAAACTTCCCGATCTATCTTGACGAGGCGATGGCAATCAGCCCCTTCGCACTGCCCTTTTTCTTGTCTTATGTGTTCTTTGTCGTGTTCACGATTCTCAACGTCTTGATTGGTATCGTCTTGAACGCCATGGACGAAGCTCGGGCCGAAGCACGAATTCACACTGACAAAAAAGCGGCACTCACCGAGTTGTCGTCGCTCGTCGATGTGATCAGTGCCGACGGGAAGATAACCGACGCTGAGCTCGTGCAACTGCGGTCGGAAATCGACCGGCTTCGACAAAACTAAATCGCGCGAACCAGAAATGCAACCGTATGCTCGACGTAGAGCTCGGCGATAAGTGCTAGCCCAACGCCAAGGAGGCAACGATGTATGTAGCGACCTGGAACGGTGCAGTCATTGCACAATCAGACAAGACGATCGAGATTGAAGGCAACCAGTATTTCCCGATGGACAGCGTCGAGGCCCAGCTCCTCGTCGACTCGGACACCACATCGACGTGTTCGTGGAAGGGCCTCGCGAACTACTACTCGCTGAACGTGAATGGCGACGTCAACACCGATGCGGTGTGGGTCTACCGCGACCCCAAGGATGCCGCCAAAGAAATCGCCAATTATGTGGCGTTCTGGCGTGGCGTCACGGTCAGCGCAGCCTGACCGTAATCACGGGTATCCCTCGTGATCGAATTCGACCGAGTGTCAAAAAAGTACGGTGACATCACCGCGCTGAACAGTTTTTCGCTGAAAGTTCCCACCGCGAAGATCACGGTGTTGATGGGGCTTTCCGGTTCGGGAAAGACGACCGCCATCCGAATGGTCAACAAAATGGTGACGCCCACCTCTGGGTCTGTGTCGATTGACGGAGTGGATGTTGCTGCTCGTGACGCCGTTTCGTTGCGCAGAACGGTCGGTTACGTCATACAAGAAGTGGGCCTACTCCCCCACAAAACAGTCCGCGAAAACGTGAGTCTCATTGCTCGTATCGCTGGGCAACCGGCAGACGTCGCCGAGGGTAACGCAACCGAAATGCTGACGATGGTCGGGATCGACGAACAATTCTTCAGTAGATACCCCCAGCAGTTGTCGGGTGGCCAACAGCAACGAGTCGGTGTCGCTCGAGCCCTCGCCATCAAACCCAACATTCTGCTGATGGACGAGCCGTTCGGCGCCGTCGACCCGATTGTGCGAGAAGAACTGCAGGACGAGTTGTGCCGCATTCAGCGCGAACTCGGCCTCACCATCATTTTTGTCACACACGATCGCCACGAAGCGCTGAAGATTGCCGACCAGTTGGTTGTTCTGTCGAACGGCGGTCACATTGAACAGTCCGGCGCTCCATCGGAACTCACGGCGAAACCCGCCAACGTGTTTGTTCGAAAGATTCTCGGCGTCTAATGGAGTGGTTCATCGCCAACTGGACGTTTGTTGCGGGGTTGGCCGCCACCCATCTAAGCGTCTCAGTTGTTCCGATCGTCGTCGGCGCCTTCCTGGCCGTCGTGTTCGCGCGAGTAACACCCACTCGATGGGTAAACCCGGCACGCGGAGTCCTCGGCGCAATCTATGCGATTCCGTCTCTTGCCTTGTTCGTGATGCTTCCCGCGCTCATCGGGACAGACTTCACGGGGCCGACAAACGTCGTCATCGCGCTCACCATTTACGTCATCGCATCGATGTACTTCTCGGCGCACGATGCGTTCCATCAGGTCCAGCGACCTACAGTGACAAACGCCGAGTCTATGGGAATGAGCTCTCGGCAAATATTCTTCCACGTTGAGCTTCCGATGGCAGTGCCCGGACTCATCGCCGGATTGCGGGTCGCCGCCGCCAGCACCATTTCCATCGCCTCGATCGGAGCAGTAGTCGGCGTTCGAAACCTCGGGTACCTCTTTATTGACGGTTTTCAGCGAAAAATCCCCGAGGAAATCATCACGGGGGTCCTCGCAATCTTTGTCATTGCGGTTACTCTCGATGCCGGCTTGTGGCTAGTCGGTCGGCTGATGACGCGCTGGCGTTTCGTCACGGTCGACCATGCTTGATCTCACCGAACTGGGGACGTGGTTTTCCGACCCAGAGAACTGGGCTGGTCACTACGGGTTGTGGAACCTAGTGGCAGAGCACCTCACGCTCACGTTTGTGGCAATCGTTGTCGCAGCGATAGTCGCAGTTCCGCTCGGTGTCGCGATCGGGCACTCAGGTCGGGGGGAATTCTTCGTTGTGGGGCTGGGATCGGCCTCGCGGGCCATTCCCACGATGGGCTTACTGTTCGCACTCGTATTGGTCATGGGTGTCCAATTCAGAGAATTGTCTGTTGTGCTCGCGCTTTCCGCCATTGCTCTCCCGCCTCTCGTTGCCGGCGCATATTCCGGTGTGACGACGATTCCCCCGTGGATTCGAGACTCCGCAACCGCTCAGGGGATGACCGCCTGGCAACTCGTGCGACACGTGGAGCTTCCGCTGGCCGCGGCATCGATCATCGGCGGATTTCGAATCGCGTACATCCAGGTCGTCTCCACCGTCGTTCTCGCTCCGCTGGTCGGACTAGGAGGTGTCGGGTTCGGAATCATTCAAGGTTTGGCTCTGCGCAACTTTTCACAAGTGACAGCGAGTTCGATTGTCATCATCGTGATAACCGTGGCCGGCGATCGCCTCATTGGTTTGGCTCAACGATTTGCAGGGGCTAGATTGAGCCAACCTAAACCTTTGGAGAAGTCATGAAACTCACGCGAATCGCCGCCGTTGCGGCCAGTATTGGATTGATCCTCGGCGTCGCCGGGTGCGCCCCGAGCGCTGTACCATCGCGTGATCCGATTGTCATTGGCTCGCAGGCTTACTACTCGAATGAAATCATCGCCGAGGCCTATGCGCTTGTCCTCGAAGACGCCGGATTCACCGTTGAACGAACGTTCTCGCTCGGACAGCGTGACGTGTATGTCCCAGCACTCGTTGCCGGCGAAGTGGACTTGTTCCCCGAATACACTGGCAACCTTTTGCAGTTCTTTGTTCCCACCGCGACGGAAACCGCCGCGGAGGACGTCTATGCGGCCCTCGCAACGTCGTTGCCCGCAGGGCTCACCGCTCTCGCGATGTCACCCGCGAGCGACCAGGATTCCTACAACGTGACACAGGAATTTGCGTCCGCCAACGGCGTTGAGTCCATTGCCGACCTGGCAAGCCTTGCCGACATCACTCTCGGTGGCGCGCCCGAACTCGCCGAACGCCCCTACGGCCCGAGCGGTTTGCTCGAGAAGTATGGCGTGACGGTTTTGTTCGAGGCAACCGGAGACACGACCGTCGAATCGCTCGTTGCCGGGATTGTCGACATGGCCAACGTGTACAGCGCGGACCCGCGAATCCAGCAACTCGGTCTCGTGACACTGTCCGACCCGCTTGGGCTGTTCCTCGCGTCGAACGTCGTGCCGATTGCGTCGGAAGCAGTGAACGCCGACGCCCGCGCGCTGATTGACGCTGTTTCGGCAGCGATGAGCGCCGCGGATCTGGTCGCACTCAATGTTCGCAGCGTTGACGAAAAATTGTCTGCCGCGGTCATCGCCCGTGAATGGCTCGTGTCCGAAGGTCTTCTCGACTAGACCCCAGTCCCGGGCTCGGGATTAGGGCTTTGATTTGTCGCTGGGCTTGTCGCTTTTGCGTGTCGCCAACGCAAAAACGGCGAGGCCGGCAACTAGGACACCAGCTCCGAGGCCGTACGCCAGAACTTCATCTGCTCGGTTGGAGTCCACAAACACTCCAACGAACACGACCGCGATAATGGCGACGACGACACCGATGAGTTTCGACTTGAGGTCGTCGAGGTCGCGCACCCGCAACCAGGCGGGAACCGGCAACTCGGGGTCGATAAACAATTCGTAGAGCCCGTAGCCAATAACGAGCAGAACGGTACCCAGCAGGATTGCGTCGACGGCAGTGAGCACGTCAACGATCGTGTCTTTGAGGTACGTGTCGGTTGTGACCGACTCGTACACAACGACGACCATTTCGATTGAGCCCTGGGCCATCAAGAGCAACGCCCCGATGATGGCGGCAATCGCGGGGACAATCACGGCGTAGCGAGTGAGACCGAGTATTTGGCGCATAGCGTCAGTTTATGGGTCACGTCGGGGGTTGGCTAGACGGGCGAGGTGCCGACTTGAGCAACGGCAATCAGTCCGCGGTGCGTCAACCGCGGGCCCGTGCAACTGTATAGAATTTGGAGACTGCCGGAAATGACACTCTTCGTGAGGGGTCTGATTCGGACTCGCCACAACGAGTGGCACAAAGGGGAAGGTTTGCGCACATGGCTCGTCTGGGAATCGTGAAAGAGGGCGACGGGGAAACACGGGTTGCCGCCACTCCGGACACCGTCGCAAAGCTGTTGACCCTGGGCTACGAGGTCGTTGTTGAACGTGGCGCTGGTGCTGAATCGTCGTTCCCCGACTCTCAATACAAGGCCGCTGGCGCGATCGTCGCGGACAAAAAGAAGACGTGGTCATCCGAGATCGTGATGAAAGTCAACGCCCCCACTGACTCAGAGATTGCGACTTTGGCGCCGGGAACAACCGTGATTGGAGTGATGGCACCCGGGCTCCGACCGGAACTCCTCGCGGCACTCGCCAAGCGTGGGCTCACGGCAATTGCGCTTGACGCAGTGCCCCGTATTTCGCGCGCCCAGTCGATGGACGTCTTGAGTTCCATGGCGAATCTCGGTGGTTACCGCGCCGTGATCGAATCCGCCTATGAGTTTGGTCGTCTCTTCACCGGTCAGGTAACCGCGGCGGGCAAAGTGCCGCCGGCGAAGGTACTTGTGGCTGGCGCGGGAGTTGCCGGGCTCGCGGCGATTGGTACCGCCTCGAGCATGGGTGCAATCGTGCGAGCGACCGACCCCCGTCCCGAAGTGGCAGACCAGGTCAAGTCCATTGGTGGCGAATACGTCGCGGTTGAGGTCAACGAAAAAATGACGTCGTCTGACGGTTACGCTAAAGCGACGAGCGAGGCGTATGACCGTCGCGCAGCCGAGATATATTCCGAGCAGGCACGCGATGTCGACATCATCATCACGACCGCGCTTATTCCCGGTCGACCGGCGCCCAAGTTGTTGACCGAAGCCGACGTCGCGAGCATGAGACCCGGCAGTGTCATTGTCGATATGGCTGCCGGAATGGGCGGAAACGTCGCTGGCTCGAAAGCGGGCAAACGAGTTGTTACCGCGAACGGCGTCGTAATTCTTGGGTATACCGACCTTCCCGGCCGACTCCCCCAGCAAGCGTCACAGCTTTTTGGCACCAACATGCTGAACCTTCTGAAACTTGTCACTCCCGAAAAAGACGGAAAACTAACCCTCGACTTTGACGATGTTGTGCAGCGCGCCGTGACGGTTGTCCAAGACGGCACCGTGATGTGGCCACCCCCGCCCGTGCAGGTTTCCGCTGCACCGACCGCCGCCGCGGCGGAACCAGCGACTCCCGTCGAGAAACGAGTGATGTCGCCTCTTCGGAAGGGATTGCTGAAGGGAATCGGCCTCGCCGTCGTTCTTGCGATTTGCGCTTTCGCCCCCGCACCACTGCCCCAGCATTTCCTTGTGCTCATGCTGTCGGTGGTTGTCGGCTTTTACGTCATCGGCAAAGTGCACCACGCACTTCACACGCCGCTCATGAGTGTGACAAACGCCATCTCGGGCATCGTTGTCGTGGGCGCAATTGCGCAGCTTGCATCGGACAACATCGTCGTCCAGATTCTGGCCGCCGTCGGCGTCCTTCTCGCTTCAATCAATATCTTCGGTGGGTTTGCCGTGACACGTCGAATGCTCAAGATGTTTAGCAAAGGTGGAACCAAGTGAACATCGACATGCTGACAACAGCCGTCTATATCGTTGCGGCGCTCATGTTCATTTTGAGCCTTGCCGGATTGAGCAAGCACGAGACGTCCCGATCGGGACTCACCTTTGGAATCGCGGGAATGGCTCTCGCGCTCGTCGCCACCATCGCGTCTCTTGCTATGAATTCATGGGGTTCACCACAATCGATGCTCGGCCTGTCCCTCCTCGTCGTCGTCGTTCTCATCGGTGCCGGAATCGGCCTTTGGCGCGCCCGCGTCGTCGCGATGACGGGAATGCCCGAACTGATTGCTCTTCTTCACAGCTTCGTCGGTCTCGCCGCGGTTCTCGTGGGCTGGAACGGTGCGCTCGATTCGCATGGCGTTGCCGCCGATTTCATCAGCATCCACCACGGTGAAGTATTCATCGGCGTGTTCATCGGTGCCGTCACGTTCACTGGCTCGATCGTGGCCTTCCTCAAGCTCTCTGCGCGTATTTCGAGCAGCCCACTGATGCTCCCTGGGAAGAACTTTCTCAATGTCGGAGCGCTGGTTGGATTCGTCGGCCTGACCGTCTGGTACATCGTCACGCCAGATATCTGGTTGCTGGTCGCCGTCACGGTACTCGCGTTGCTCCTCGGTTGGCACCTCGTCGCGTCCATCGGCGGCGGAGACATGCCAGTCGTTGTGTCGATGCTCAACAGCTACTCGGGTTGGGCTGCCGCGGCAGCCGGATTCCTGCTCAATAACGACCTCCTCATCGTCACGGGTGCGCTCGTCGGATCTTCCGGTGCCTACCTGTCGTACATCATGTGTAAGGCCATGAACCGCTCGTTCATTTCCGTGATAGCGGGAGGCTTCGGGATTCCCAAGCCCGCGGCCGCCGGCGAAGAAGAAGAGGGCGAGATTCACGAGACCGATGCTGCGTCCGTGGCTGAATTGCTCAGTGCCGCTGACACCGTCATCATCACCCCCGGTTACGGAATGGCGGTCGCGCAGGCGCAGTACCCGGTCGCCGAGCTTACGCAACGATTGATTGCCAAGGGCATAACCGTGCGGTTCGGTATCCACCCTGTCGCTGGTCGACTCCCCGGGCACATGAATGTACTTCTCGCCGAGGCGAAGGTGCCGTATGACATCGTTCTCGAAATGGACGAAGTGAACGATGACTTTGCGAGCACCGCAGTCGTTCTCGTCATCGGAGCCAACGACACGGTCAACCCCGCCGCCGCGGAAGATCCGGGCAGCCCCATCGCTGGGATGCCCGTTCTCCATGTCTGGGAAGCGAGCACGGTCGTGGTGTTCAAACGGTCAATGAGTTCCGGTTACGCAGGAGTTCAAAATCCTCTGTTCTTCCGCGACAACGCCTTGATGCTGTTCGGCGACGCAAAGGACCGCGTCGAAGACATCATCAAGGCGCTGTAGCACCGCGAATTTAACCGTTCGTCACGAACACGTTTCGTTGCACGGTGGTCAGTGCGGTGTTCGCCGTGATGATCGACGCCAGCGAGGTTCGCTTGATTGCCGCGACATCCGGTCTACTCATCCACGCCTCGAAATACAGCCGGTCACCGGTTCGAAGGCGCGAGAACTGATCGACGATCACCTTGGTGAAGAGCTGACCGAGAGAACCTCCGGCGACGTGATCTTCTGCCAAGCCACCGACCCACGCATCAACACTGTTGACATCTCCGTAGGTGGCTGCCAGTTGCGCAGCTAACGCCGCATCCGACGTGATCTGGCTGAATTCAGTCACCTTCGGGAGTCCGTACGCAGCTCGCATCGTGTTGTAATCTGCGAGCCCGTGGTCACGCCCGCGTTGGATGTTGAGTGCCGCCAAATCGAGTCCGCCAGCACCGGGAGGGCCAAACAGGAAGTTCCTCACTCCGTCGTTGATGTAGACGTCTACTTCTTGCGCCTCACCAGTGATTTCAGCTTTGAGAAAGACGTCAATGTCACCTTCGTGATTCGGTAACGACGGGTCAAACACCGTTGGATTGAAGAAAGCCGCCGCTAATTCCAGCGGACCGCCTTCTGTCTCTGTGCCATCGTTGTTGAGTCGACCAACCTCGTCGTCCAACATGCTGTGGCCAAAGCGGTATGCCGCCGTCGAGAACTCGTTAGAGATCGACGGGTTCACTCGTGGTGAGTAACCCCGGTACACGGGCATGGCATTCGAGCCGAGCAGAGCCGGCAGGTACTCGTTGTAGACAATCCACTGCATCTCAGCAATGACCTTCTGACGCGCCTTCTGATAGATCGCTTCGTCGCTGAGGCCGGGTTTTATCGCAGCGATCTGTCCCGCGATGCGATTGTGTTCGCGCACAAACAGGGTCTGGAGCGACGTGATGCCCGGGTTCTCGTTAGCGCGAACATCCCCAGCCAAGAAGAGGTTCTCATCGGCCACCTGGTGAGCGTCGTTGTCGTTTTCGAGAAGAAGACTGTTGAACGGAAGCATGTTGCCCTCGCTTGTTTTCATCAACCCACCGGTCATTGTTCGAAGAGCCGTCGCGCGATCAGCGTCGGAACCATAGACCTGTGACCCGTCGATGAATGCGGTCACCCAGTTGTTCTGCTGTCGCGGGTTCGTGGTCGACGTACCCGTGCTCGTCACAAATGTCGATCGAGTGAACGGGATGATTGCGGTGCCTGTTGACGCGGGGTCAAATTGCAGATCGCCCGTGGGAACAGAGATGGGCTGGCGATCGCCTGTTCGCTTAACCGTTCGGGTAATGTCGTGGTCAAGAAATTGACCAAAAACGTACACCATGTCGGTCAAGCTGCGATTGTTGATGATGCTTTCGCTCTGGGCGCTAATCGCGTTGGAGACGGCGCGGGCGCTGGGACGACCCGGTCCGGCCATAGTCGAGATGCCGTCGTTATAGCCCTGCGGCGCCGTTCGGACAAAGCCGAACGAAACAGAGCCCCACGCCGGGTTCCTGAGATTGTTGCGCTCGCCGCTATACGTGTATTGCGGTCCCACTGCGGTCGGACGTGGCTCTTTGTTCGGCGCTTTTCCTGCGATGGCCGGGGCTGCCCCGCCAACGAGTGTGGCGACGGCCACGGTAGTAGTCAACGCCGACGCAAGGATTGCGGTGACGGTTCGGGAACGTTGCATGAGAACTCATTTCGTGTTTGGTGTAGTCGGACGGTTGTGCCGATGACGCAAACATACAAATCCAATACCTACAATTTGCTGTGAGCCGTCTATATGTTGTCAAAGAAAACTAACCACCGCGCCAGGCTCCTTACACCGCCTGGTATCCCGGCCTCGGGATAGCGGTGTCTGCTGCTACAACGTGCATTCTGTTCTCGCTATACTTTGGAAGTGCAGACGAATCTCAGTGCCCTTGAGGCATTCCTTGACCTTCCGATCTGGCTCATCGCCCTGATTGTCACAATCCCGATTGCGCTCGTGATTGCTCTTGGAACGGTGCTCAGTGCGCGTCGCACCGAAGATCCCGAATCCGCAAACTTCGGCAGAGAGGCCCTCGCCATTGTTTCCGGGGCGTTCATCTTCGTCGGCGCTTTTGCGGTCGTCACCTCGTGGGATAACCAAACCCGTTTTGCCGCGTCCATCACGAATGAATTCACTTCGGCGACCTCGCTGGCTGAGGACCTTGGCGGAATTGGCGACCCGCGCGGAAAACTGGTTGCCGAGGCTCTTGTCGAATACGCACTCGCGGTGGAAGCCTATGAAATTGGTGAACTGGGGACGGTGGGCCCGACCCGTGAAGCCCAGATTCAACTCGCCACGATTGAGGCCGACGTCGTCACTATCGCAGAGACCGCGTCGCTGACCGATCACCAAATCGACAATGTTTACACGCACTTAGAAGCGCTAAAGGACGCTCGGAAATCGCGGCTCACCGTGCAATTGCCCAACTTGCCCATCACGCTCATCTTGTTGCTTGTCGCATCTTCACTCATCGCACTCTTTGGCATTTCACTGTACCCACCCTCAAAGACCCGTTGGTTGAAATACTTTTACACGATTTCTGCGGGCCTCATCGTCCTGCTCATCGTCGTGAACATACTCGCGCTTCAATCGCCACGAAACATCAGCACGCAGGTCCAGCGCCCAATTGATCTGTTCGTGAACTCTGTCACAGAGGGCGGTGCCAACCGAGAGATAGGCGAGGGCAACGGCGAAGGTGAAGGCGAGGGCGAAGGTGAAAGCATCGGCGAGAAACCTGGAGCACCACAACCCAGTCAGCCCCCGGCGGGCAAACCTTAGCGCTCTGGGCTTTCCCGAGAGTGGACTTCAGCCTACAGTCGGCCGAGCCGCTCGATGTCTTGCTCGAACTCTTCGATGGCCTCGTCGCTCACCGTTTGTCGCGTGTCACCAATTGCCCACAAGTAGTGTTCGGTTTTCGTAGTGGAGGAATCTTTCGTCGCCCCTTTGCTTTCATACACCGACTGCTCCGGTCCGTTGCTGAACGCCCGCGGCGAAGTCATTGGCACGAATACGTGGGGCGATGACACCGCAGTGTCAGAAAACAACGGCTACGCCATCGGAATACCCACTCTGTGTCTGAGATTGATTTCCTGCGAGGCGACGTTCGACTGGGAAGAGAACTAACCATCCCAAAGAGTGGACGCCCGTCCTTTTGCTCCGTCAGCCAGAAAGTTCCGAGATAAAGGCCGCTGCTCTGGGACAACTCGGTTCTATCGCTTGCTTCGCCGCTTGACAGCGCCTACTATCCGCATGACAATCCCAACGACAATCACGACATAGACCAGGAGTGAAAATCCCCATTTGATTGCCGAGGATGCTGAGGCAAGGAAGGCAATCGACGTCGAGACCGTGCCGTCTACAAGGTATTGGCTGGACAGCGCGGAAAGGGAGAAGTTCTCCACCCAATCGAAGATGACCTGACCAAATGGGAGCAGATTCAGAATCCCAACCTTTTGCGAATATGGCTTAAACAACACCGACACCCAGAACACATACATAACCCCGTAGATCAGACCAAAGAGAGTGTCCCACACCTGATTGAATTCGACATAGGCCAGAATCATCGGATCAGAACGTTCCGCCAGGAATGCAAGAATCTCCGCTTGGCCAAAGCCCAACGACGTTCCGAGCGACCGGACACTGCTGTCGGCCACCGCAAAAGCAGTCCCCTTGTCGGTTAGGACAACGACAAGGTAGCTGGCAAAAACAGCGGTGGCCAGCAATGCGGTGACCAGGCTTGACCTTGAGTAGAAAAATCGTGATGCGCGGCTCAGGGGTCCGGATTTTCTCGACAAATTTTTGCTCTCGGTGCTGTTGCTCGTCATCGTTGACTGTTTGCCTCTCTGCTCATCGGATGAAGCCTAGATTCGCTGTGTTGAACTAAGGGAAACCTGCACAATCTGCGCGTTCAACAGCCTACTTACGCATTGGGCGACTTATCGCAGTATTGGCAATTCGACGGGTATCTGTGCCCTCGGCAGGAGTCGAACCTGCGACCACGAGATTACTGATCTCCTAGCTGTTGACTCAACGACCACAAAGGTTGAATCTCGCGGCTCATTCAACTACGGGCTAGTTGAGTGACGCAATCACGCGAAACTCGCTCCGAGAACAGTTTCCGATGCCAATTTGCTTCTCAATGTCTTTTTCGAGGTAGCCCAGCGCATCAAAGTCAGCGTCAATGCGAATCCCCTCACCCGAGGCAAGGGTTCCCGTGACGCGCCCCTTCAGCGTGTCTACATAAGCACCCTCGGGGGTCACAACACAAAATTCGTCATTCAACTTGATTGGTGCATCACCCGCATTCCCTAAGACCATCGTTCCGTCGGCATCGTCAAATTCGATGACAAGCGACGGGTTCGGCTTTATTCCCTGCTCAACTTTGGAGTTGGGAGCGTACAGACCTTCAATCATGTTCATCGCTTGTTTGAAACACTCCGTTTCGGTGTCCGAGTAAATCAAGACGTAGCCCAAGCCGCCGTCAGAGAATTCACCCGAAACGAATTCCTCTTGGACCCAATCGAAGTCACCGCCAACAACGGCTTCGGAGGCCCATTCCCGAAATCCGTAAACCCATAGCCCACAGCCACGGCTGCCTTCACTGGATGAAAGAAAAACGTCATCCACGTAGGTTGCGAGTTCACCGACATCGCCGTAAGCGTCTCGTTCCCATTTCACACCCGACTCTTCGCTGCTCGCCTGCCGGTTCAGTTCTTTGAGGATGGCCTTGGAGTTCGGGATATGTGTCGTGTGATCGGTCACGAATTCAATGTTCTGAGCATCTGTCCACTCAATTGGAGCGGATTGGTCTGAGCCATCTTCCCCGCCTGATGCGTTGAAGGATGTGCATCCCGACACTAAAGCGAGGACCAGTAGCGGCGCGGCAAAGTGAATACGTTTCATTACGCCAGACTAGTAGCGGCGGTGGAAATCTTCACCCAGGATTCTCAGGCGATTCCAACCGCGAGACGCACTTTGATGCTTGTGAAGGATGAAATCTTTGCCATACTCACTGCCCTGTGTGTGAAGGCTTCTAGGCTTTCCGGCGAACGAAACGCCGTGCGCCGGCTCCCGGCGGGTTGCTAGTGTTTCGATGTCTCGATTGCTGTGTTTGTGGTGCCCTCGGCAGGAGTCGAACCTGCGACCAAGAGATTAGAAGGCTCCTGCTCTATCCGCTGAGCTACGAGGGCGGCGGGCTAGAGTTTCAGCCCAGCCGCAGTTTATCAGGCAGGGATTTCCGCCTTCACAGGCGGTTGCGATAGCACGGCGTCTGGGCTACGTTATCGCTGATACTTCAACTACCTCTGGAGGCACTGTGGCCACGACCGTCATCACCGATGCCCTCGTAATTGTGTCGACGGACCAGCGCGGTCGGGTGGAAACGAGTGACGCGATAGCAATCGACGGGAACCGAATCGTCGCCATTGGTGACGCGGCCCGCGCGATGGTCGACCTACCCGACACCGACCTTATTGACGGAACGGGCCATACCATTCTTCCGGGTGTGGGCGACGGTCACGCACATCCGATCTTTGCCGGCCTTGAACTCCTTGGACCGGAAATCCGGTCGGGGCGCACGCCGGAGGCCATCGCGACAAGCGTCAAACAGTTCGCCGACGCAAACCCCGACCTTGAGTGGATTGTCGGGGGTTCCTATGATTCCAGTATCATTCCCGGCGGATTGTTTGACGCGACGTGGCTCGACTCAATCGACCGTCCCGTAGTGCTCAA